>Ga0068859_100001729_pt1 | contig 22266 bp, 7 predicted proteins | sample KBSSwiS22_FD_66585 | JGI IMG/M metagenome (GOLD analysis project Ga0068859, IMG submission 66585) | Switchgrass rhizosphere microbial communities from Kellogg Biological Station, Michigan, USA - KBS Switchgrass S2-2 | ecosystem: Host-associated > Plants > Roots > Rhizosphere > Soil ...
GCCGTAAGGATGTCTTTGATGTTCGTCAGCACGAAGGCATGCTTCTGCATATTCATCCGGCAAAGACGCTCCGGAAGCCCTGTGCTGGCCGACTGGGCGCGAACGAACTCGTCCGGAGTTTGCGTTCCGTCACCCATCGGCAGTGTGCCTGTCATGTAGAGATCGCCGGCGCGGACCACACGTTGAATGAGGTCTTCGATATCGAGAGCTGTGAGCGCATCTCGAGCGGCCTGCGCCTTGCGCATGTCACGCTGAATCATCCCGCCATTGGCGCGGCCGACTTTTGCAATGGGTTCGCCAGTCGCAAAGTGCGCGACCTGATCGAATTCGAGACTCTCATACGGCTGCCCCCAGCGAATAACAGGAAGCTGGATCATTTAATAAACTCCGACCGTTGTTGTTGCCGCAAACTCTCGATAAGGACGAACGCCGCTGACGCCGTCCCATGGATACTTCTCGAAGGCCGGTTCACGTTCGCCTTCATCACGTTCGAGGAAGCCCGGCATGAAGAACTCTTTAGTCAGTGTCGTCAGTTTCACACGACCGGACTGGCCATACTCAACGACTTTATTAGGATCGTTGAAATCCACCACCTCGATCGCCGCGCGCGGTTGCGGCGGATAGTAGGCGATCTTGTAATTGTTGAACGGGCCACTGGGTGCGCTTGAAGCAAGTCCCATCAGGGTATTGCCATAGGTCGGCGTCATGAAGGCGCCATCAAGCAGTTCTTCCTGCGCAAAACGATTCCATTGGGGCGTGAACTCCGTGCCGCCGGAAAAGATCCCGGTGATTCCCATCTTTCGAATCGTCGTACCCATGGACTCTAACCGGAGCGCGAGGGATTCCAGCAGCTTCGGCGTCGTGAACATGCATTTGATGTCATGGCCGGCCTGGAGAATGGAGACTGCCTGATCGATGACGTGATCTTTGTAGGCGTGAAGATGTTCCGTCCAACCTTTCTTGATGAGTTTGATGACCCATCGCGGATCCAGATCGACACAGAAGCAGATTCCGCCGCGCACCTGCGTGAGATGTTCTACACCCAGCCGCAAGCGGCGAGGGCCCGAAGGACCAAGCATGAGCCAGTTGCCGCCACGCGGAAAATACTCGTCAGGCAGCGTGTTGCTGAAGAGTTCGTAGTCAGTACGAAAATCTTCAATGTTGATGCGCGTCTTTGGAATTCCAGTCGTGCCTCCGGTCTCGAAAACATAGACCGGCTTTCCGGCAAGCCCTTTGGGGATCCAGCGCTGCACCGGGCCGCCGCGGAGCCATTCATCCTCGAACGGTCCGAAACGTTTCAGGTCCTCGAACTTTTGAATTTCGCGGCGCGGATCCCAGTCCAGTTTCTTTGCGAAATCGAGCCAGAAAGGACAACCCGTTGCAGGATCAAAATGCCACGCGACGACTTCCCGAACCCAGGCATCCAGTCTCTCCCGATGCGATTGGATCGTATCCGGCGCAACTGGAACTGCTGATGGCGATTGCGATAATTGCATGGCGCAGGAGTATAGCATTGCGATAATGTTCCCCGACTTGGAGCAATCATGGAAACGGGGAAGCGCGCGGCGAAACTAACGCTGGTGCAGTGGACGATCTGCACGATAGCAGTGATCGGATTCGCTTTCGACACGTTCGAGATCCTGATGCTGCCCTTGATTCTGCAGCCTGCCATCGTTGACCTGACCGGATTTGCTCCCGGTTCTGCCGCTTACACCCACTGGGCCAGGACCATGTTCTATGTTCCCGCATTCGCTGCGGGAGTATTTGGCTTGCTGGGCGGATATCTCACCGATCTCTTTGGCCGACGCCGGGTGCTGACGTTCAGCATTCTTTTGTATGGTGTCTCGGCATTTGCTTCCGGTTTCGCGTCATCGATTGAAATGCTGCTCGTTCTGCGATGCCTTGTATTCATCGGTGTGTCGGTGGAGTTCGTGGCAGCGACGGCATGGTTGGCGGAGTTGTTTCCAGAGCCGATGCAGCGTGAGCGCGTTCTTGGCTATACGCAGGCGTTCTCTTCATTTGGCGGCGTGTTGGTTGGAATGGCAAATCTTGCTGTGGTGCGCTACGCCGCTAGCCTTCCCGCGATCGGAGGATTTGGACTTGCCATCACGGATCCCCACGCGGCGTGGCGATACACGTTGATGACAGGATTAATACCCGCCATCCCTCTTATGGTCGTTCGGCCGTTCCTGCCCGAATCGCCGGTGTGGCGTGACAAACGTGCTGCGGGAACATTGAAGCGGCCGAGTTTCCGCGCGCTGTTTGCGCCGGAGTTGCGACGCACAACTCTTGTCACGACCCTTATGGTGGCGATGTCTTACGGAGCTGCGTTCGGGGCAATACAACAACTTCCACAGATCGCGCCGGGGGTGCCTCAGGTTCGAGAACAGACGAAGGGAGTGCCGCCCGCTCAAGCTCGACAAATCCAGCAACAAACTGCTGCGCTGTTAACGAACACCCAGGAGTTCGGCGGGTTGCTCGGGCGTTTCGTTCTGGCAATTCTCGCCGTGCGTATTGTAAGCCGTCGAAAACTCCTCCGTGTCTTTCAGGTTCCGGGTCTCATCGTCATGCCCATTGTCTTTGGCGTCGCCGCGACGACAAGTCTTAATTGGCTCTTTGTTGGATCGTTTCTTGCCGGCATCGTTACGGTGAGTCAATTCAGTTTCTGGGGAAACTATCTTCCCCGTGTTTATCCTCTGCACCTGCGCGGCACCGGCGAGAGTTTTGCGGCGAATATCGGCGGGCGTCTGATTGGAACATGCTTTGCCTGGGTGACGCTCACCCTGGCAGCGACGACCGATCCAGCGTACGCGGCCACGAAAGTCGCGCTTGTGGCCGCGGGGGTCGGATTCGCTGTTTATGTCGTCGGTTTTATCGCTTCGTTCTGGCTGCCTGAACCCAGGCAGGAGGAATTGCCCGAATGAGGAGACTTTTATTCACGGTCGTGGGAGTGTTCTCACTCCTGACTGCGGTCGCAGCGCAGACCCGTCCCGATGCGACTCGCTATTGGGGTCAGTGGCGCGGACCCGAAGGAACAGGTGTGTCGAGAACTGCCGACCCGCCGCTGGAGTGGAGTGAGACGAAGAACGTTCGGTGGAAAATCGAAATCCCGGGGCGAGGTTCGGGTTCGCCGGTGGTTTGGGGAGATCGCGTTTACCTGATGACGGCAGTGCCGGTCGGGGTTGCGGGTGACGCGCAACACGCGCCGCGGGGCGGCATTCAACCGCGAATTGCTCATCGATTCGTTGTCCTTGCAATCAATCGTCGCGACGGGAAGGTGGCGTGGGAACGAACCGTGCGAGAGGAAACGCCGCATGAAGGGTCTCATACCGACAACGGGACATGGGCTTCGAGTTCCGTCGTCACGGACGGCATCCACTTATTCGCAAATTTCGAATCGAAGGGTCTTTATGCTTTCGACATGGATGGCAAAGCCATCTGGGAGAAAGATCTCGGCGATAAGCGCATGCGGAATCAATTCGGTGAAGGAAGCACACCGGCACTGCATGGCAATCGTCTTGTTCTCGTCTGGGACCAGCAGGGCGGGCAATCCTTTGTCGTCACCTTCGATAAGCGAACAGGAGAAGAGATCTGGCGGGTAAATCGGAAAGAGATCGATACCTGGGCGACTCCTCTCATCGTTGAGCATGGTGGCCGTGCTCAGGTGATCGTTCCCGGCAAGGATGTGCTCGTGAGTTACGACCTGGAGACGGGGGAGATCGTTTGGCAAAGCGCCGGCCTCACAATGAACGCGATTCCTTCTCCCGTTTTCGGAGATGGGATGGTGTTCGCCACCGCCGGGTTTCAAGGAAACAATCTCAAGGCAATCCGTCTCGAGGGCGCCAGGGGAGATATCACCGGAACGCCTTCAATCGTGTGGGAAATCAATCGCGATACACCGTATGTTCCGTCCCCGATTCTTTACGACGGAATCCTGTACATCTTGAGAAGCAACAACGGCATCTTGTCCGCATTTGACGCCAAAACGGGGAAGCCGCATTACACGGGGCCACAACGCCTCGCGGGAGTTCCGAATGTTTTTGCGTCACCAGCAGGCGCTGCAGGACGGATCTATTTTCCTGGCCGCGAGGGCGCCACCGTCGTCATTCGCAACAGCCCGACACTTGAAGTACTGGCCACGAACATCCTGGACGATGGATTCGATGCCTCTCCAGCTCTGGTCGACCGTGAAATCTTTCTGAAGGGGAACAAGTATCTGTACTGCATTGCCGCGCAGTAGAAGGGAAGAATCATGAGGAAACGTCTTGCTGTGCTTTCAGTCTGCCTGATCCTCATCGCCGGATTCGCAGTTGCCCAGGAACGCCAGGGTCGGGGCCGGGGCGGGCCCCAACAGCCACTGGACATCGCAGGCACATGGTCGGGAACCTGGTCCAACTTCAATCCTGCTCAATCGACATCTCAACCCAATGTGGTGTGCGCGAAACTGGAAGCAAAGGTCGCGCGAGGTACGGGCGAAGGTGTCTGGGAAGCGGTGTTCGAAGGAGATTGCGGCAGGCCTTACAAGTACACGATCAAAATGGAAGGCAGGCAGACCGGCAGTGCTGTCCTTTTTAAAGGCACCGCGGATCTCGGGCAAGCGGACGGCGGCGTCTACGACTGGATCGGACGTGCTAACAACACTGACTTCATCGGCTTCTACACCAACGCGTTCTCGACCGGGTTCTTCAATCTGAAACGGATGCCTTGAATGCACACCCCTGACTAATCTCCTATTGACGGCGCGCCACCCAAGAGAATAAAAGGCGGATGCAAGGAACTAACGCGCTGCTGCGAAACTCTCCTTGGGACTGACGCTGCTTTTCCCGCACTGCCGTTAACGAAAAAAAACATGCTCTGCGGGCTGCGTAGCTGGATGCGGGCCTGGCGATTTCACGGCCAGACTCCCGCCAAAACTCAAACATCTCAATTTTTTCTGGAACCGCTTGAGGCGCGGGTGCTTCTCTCGGAGACCGGCGTTCTCAGCCCGGCCCAGCCGTTACGTCCATCGGACGACCCTCACAGTCCACCGCTGGTCCAACAGCTCAATGCGTATACGGACGCCGATGGCTTTCGACCCGAGGCACTGTCTGTTTCCTTCAGTCAGGTGTTCTATCTCGACTTTGATGGAGCACAGAATGTGACCTACAACGGTCCCGTCACAGTCTCTGGCATCGAAGTGCCGACCTCAAATGCTTCTGCGGCTGTGCGCGCCACGATCGTCGAAGATCTCAGTTTGGCGTTCGACGGAACAGACGTCGTTTTCACGACCGAGCGGCCGACCTCTGATTCGACGTATTCAACCATCTATATCGGCGGCAGCGGCGGGCCCTTCGCGTCGTTTGGCGTGTATTACGGACTCGCCGAACAATCCGATCCTGGCAATGCAGATCCGCATGACAATGCGTTCGTCTTCAGCGACGCGATTCCCGCCGCCGGTTTCAGCGCGGAGGAGTACGCCAGGCAAATCTCCCTCTACATCGCTCATGAAGCCGGGCATCTTTTAGGATTCGATCACGCCTTCGGCGCAGAGCCACATGATCGGGCCGATAATCTGTCGGCGGTCGCCTTCAAGCCGTTTACACACGAAGAGATTGCCCTCGACATCCGCAGTGACGTCATTGATGACGGCAAGGTAACGATTGATGGCGTCGAATACGACGTTCACCCAAGGATTGTTGAAGCGATCCGGAAGTATCCGACCTTTTTCTATGGGGGCGCCGTCGGACCCGATGGACTGCCCGACCTGATCCAGGGGCAGAGCGTCGTTCATCCCGAGTGGAGCGGCATCTGGATCGGACACGTGCTCGACAAAGCCTGGGCTGCGCAACGAGACGATTCGCCGTATTCGCCGGAAGAGAGGCTGCAGATTCTGGCTTGGGCATATGGTTATGCGACACACGCCGAGACCGATCTCTGGGCCCACACGCTCGCCAACGAGTTCTCCGATGGCCAATTCCCGGATTTCTCTAATGTGCTCACGAACGACGGTGCGGCTGCAAATGCGCTCCGGCATTTCATCGTGGAGAGCTATATCGAGGATGCGACGCCGGGCTTTGACGGCGTAAATAAAGTAGACGACCAGATTGAACGTTCTCGTTTGCCCGACGGCGACGTGAGCAAGAATGCAAGCGAGACGCGCGAGATCGACTCGCCGCATCAGTTTGTGTACGACGCGCTTTTGAAGGATCTTCCCGACTTGCCGGGACACATTGAGAAACCGCTCTTCAGCCTTACGGCAAGCGACGTCGACCTGGCGGATGTCTTTAGCACCCTGGACAGCGGGTCATTTCCCGAGACGTTGCGAACGCAGTTTGACGGACAAGGCCAGATACTTGCCGCAAAGCCACTCGTGACGGTGATACAGACTGGCGGCGTTTGGAAATTGAAAAGTGACTTTACGGATTTCGTCCTGCGCCGCGATGGCACGCCCGCAGCTCCGTCGCTCAGTATCGCAAGGGAGGTCGAGTCGCGCGGCATCGTTGTCGACACATTCCTCGAGCTGCGCGAGCAGCTTGTTGCGCTCAGGGCCGAGTTGCCCCCTCCGGCGCCCGGCTTTGGCGAGCCCTTTGCCGCAATTGTCGATCGCATTCTCGATGCCGGTCAGCACCTGTTGCATGGTGAGAAGATCGCGGACACGGGACAGCTGTTCAACGATATGAAGACCCTCGCCCAGTCTGTCGTTGATGCGTTCAAAAGTGTCTTCGACGGAATCTCCGGCGGCTCAATGCCTACAAGAGATTCGCTCCATTCTCTGGCCAGCGCTTTTGGTGAGGCCGGAGGCAGCACCGCGAGCGCGTATCTCGACTACTGGATAGGCAACATCGATCGCGGCATCGAGCATTGGGACGAGATTGGCCTTGCTGTGTCTCGCGGTTTCTTCGATCCACAGTCCAGACGAGATCTGGAAAATCTTGAGGGACAAAGCTTTGGCCCGGATGCCGTGAACCCCGATTTCAACGATCGGCGCGCAGATACTGAAAACGGCATCAATCTCTTCGATATCCTGAGCCATGAGATCGACGATCCGAACCGGGATGATCAAATCGGTGATTCCTTGCTCGACCAGTACCTCCTTCCAATGCTGGGCGTGCCGAGAAAGCTCGGTGAGCTACGTGCCGGGTTTGACAGTTTCGTCGGCGAGCTACAGGACCAGTTCATAAAGCCTGTCCGCGAGTTGTTGGGCGATCTCAACCCGCTGGAGCCGTTAATCGATTGGATCAAGGCGGAGATCAAGGAATACCTTCTCAAAATCGTGCGACAGTTCGTGCTCGATCGGTTCGGCGTCGATATCGAGATCATCGATTTCCTCTCCAATCTCAACCCTTCGCAGCTGATGGATCTGAAGAGCATCACCATCGGAAGCCAGACAATCCCGATGTTCAACTCAACGGCTCACGAAAGACTGGATCTTTACCTAGGCTTTGACGGTACCGATCATCTGCGTCCGTTCGACGAGGAAGATGTAAATCCGACCTTCACGCTTCCCGATGGATCTAGGGTTGGTTTCATATTCCATCCCGATGCGACCGGCGGCCTGAAAGCGAATGCCGAATTCGACAAAGATCGCTTCGATGCCTATGCGAATAGCGTGATCCTGGGGAAGCTCGCGCTGCTGCAGGAGACCCTTGTTTATGAAGATCCGGTTGAGGGCGTGCAGCCAAAGACGATCAGCAAGCTGCTCACGAATCTGACCGGACAGAATTACGACTTCGAGCGGATGACGCTGAATGGTCACCATGGGGGCAACGTGCTGACCGCGACGATGCCCGGCGTCGTCGACAGTATCGTGGGCGACCCGGTGAGCGTGTTCGCAAATTATCCTCTGCCGATTTCGTCGGACTTGTGGCTCGCCTCTCTTGACCGCGATCATGTCTGGCGCGAAGACAGTCAGACACTGCTGTCGCAGCTGTACCGCGTCCATGATGCTGGTATGGGCGGCAACAGCGCTCAGTGGCGGTTCACCGGTTTGACACCGGGCGAGACGTACGCAGTGCAGACGGATTGGTCCGTTAACATTCGTCTCACCGATCAGGGTCGCCTGTCGCCGGCGAGGAACGCTCCGTACACCATCGACGACGGCGTCACGACGCAGACAGCATTTCGAGACCAGCTTTTGTTCCCCGATGACATTGTCGTACCCGGCGACTCCGAGGGTCCCGAAGAGTCGGGGCAGCACTGGGCGGCGCTTGGCAACTTCACGATTGCGGGCAGCACGTTAACCATCACGCTGACAGACGCCGCCAGCCTCGGCGCGTTTGTTGTGGCAGGACGCGTTCGCATTGTCCCGCTCTCAAACCCGGACGCCGCGCGCATCGTTTCGCGCAACGACGCAGGCTATTCGGAGATCGCTGCGGAAATCATCAACGTCGCTCTCCCGGACGCGGTCGCGGACCTGGACGCAAGCCGAATGCCGCAGGGCCTGCGCTTAGAGTTCGGGGCGATACATAAGACCTTGCCCGAACGCGTAGCAGTCGCTGTGATCACGCCTGGCGTGCAATGGCTGGTTGTCGCCCTGCCCGAGGTTGATCCTGAGAACTCAACCAGGATTACCTTTGGCGCACAGTACTCGATAGTCGCAGATGGCTCGGGAACGTTGCATGTCACCGAGAACTGGCGCGACATCAGCTACCGGACAGGGCAGGGGAACTTCCCGCTCTGGGAGAGCGCCCTCTTGCGCGACGCGGCTTTCCGCACCTTGTTCCATGATTGGCAAAATGGTAGCGAGAAATTTCCGGATTTGGGCGACCGGACGACACCGGACCCCAATGCTGCGCCTCCAGCCGCGATTCCGTTTGGCGTATTTCCCGCCTTATTGCCTCTGTCGGTCAACCTCATCGCTCCGACCATTGGCGAGATCGCTGTTGTCGGCAATCAGACGTTGTCGTTCATTGGCGATCACCACTTCGCGAGCGTTGTTGGTAATGCCGACGGAATCGCGGACAATGTCGAGCTCGTTGTCGAGAAGAACGCGTTCATCGATGGCTTCATTGGTGGGGGCGGCCTTACAAACATTACGATCAGGGCGGGTGAAAGCATCACAATCGCCGATGGCGTAACGGTCTCGAGCCGACAGGTCGATGCCGGCGCCAATCACTGGAACGCAATTTCCATCGCCGGCTCCGGCAACATCACGCTGATCGCGCCGGTAATTCGGATTGGGAAAGGCGCCAACCTGATTGCACACGGTGACGCCACCCACGCGGCCGGCGACCTCACGTTCATTGCGAGCGATCATGTGGAGCAGGTTTGGAGCTTCCTGAGTATCGATAACTTTCGCTGGATCGATACGAACGCGTCGATCGATGTCGGGATGGACGCGAGACTGACCGGAAACGATATCCGCATGGAAGCGACGGCCACGACCTCGAAATCCGCCATCGTCGATCGTGATTTTTCGATGCCGACACGTGCTGTCGCATTAGGCGATGTGGATGGCGACGGCGATGCCGATCTGGTGATTGGGACCGACGGTCGAGGAGTCCTGCTCTATCCGAACAACGGCGGTAGCTTTGCCTCACCTGCGACGATCGAAATCGCCACCCTCAACACGATCTCCCTCGCACTCGGTGACGTCGATGGCGATGGCGATCTCGATCTGGTTGCCGGGAACCGTGACCAGCCGAACCGGCTCTACCTCAATAGCGGCGGAGTTTTTGGCAGCGGCACTACCTTCGGTCCCGCGCTCAAGGCGACAGCCGTTGCGCTGGTCAACCTTGACGGCGACCCGGCCCTCGAACTCATCGTTGCGACTGACGGCGAGGGCATTTTTCTGTATCGGTTCGCCGGGGGCACATTCGGATCGCCGAGCATGGTCGAGAGCGCGGCTCTTGCAACCACCTCGCTTGCGATCGGCGATATCGATAACGACGGTGACCTCGATCTCATCGCCGGCAATCGTGGACAGGCCAATCGGCTCTACCTCAATGTTGGTGGCACGTTCACTTCTTTCGTTGAGATCGATACACCGCTGGCGACGACAGCCGTCGCAGTCGGCAACCTGGATGGCGATCCTGAGCTTGAACTCGTTGCGGCAACCGAGGGCAACGGTATTCGGCTATACCAGTTCACAGGAACCAACTTCGGGGCCGCCGCAACGATTGAAGGTGCCGCATTCACGACAACGGCAATTGCGCTCGGCGACGTCGACGCGGACGGTGATCTCGACCTTGTTGCCGGCAATAATGGCCAACCGAACCGTGTGTATTTGAACCAATCCGGCAGCTTTGGCGCAGGCAAGAACGTGGGCGGCGCGGAGAATCACACCACAGCGCTTGCGCTGGGCAATGTGGACGGTCGTGTGGGCATGGATCTCGTCACTGGCGTCGACCGCCGGCCGAATCGCCTGTACCGTTCGGAGATCCTGGAAGGTGTCGGCGGTTATTTGAATGGCGAGGACATCGGGGTTGACAGTCAGTTGGTCTCACCAGCCGCGATCAAGGATCCGCTGACGGTCTCGACAGACGCGGGCCTCGCTGTCGTGGCAGCCTCTACAGCGCAGGTGACACTTGGCGAAGGCGTGTTGATAAGCGCGGCGCATGACCTCACGCTGACGGCGGCATCTTCCGCAGCGTCGAGAGTGACAACAAGTCGCGGCGGTTTTGGTATCACGTACGGCAACTCGTCTCCAACCGCGATCGTCAGTGTGGATCACGGTGCTTCTCTTTTGGCTGGGAACACGATCGGCATCTCGGCGCTCACCAACAATGATCTCAACATCACGACTTTCATTCCCGAGCCCGGCGAAAGCGCGAATGTGGCCTTTTCACTCGGAATCGGCCATTCGATCTCTTCGGCTCATATCGCGCAGGGGGCGGTCGTCAGTGCGGCAAATATGTCAGTGCGCGCCCAAAACACCAATACATTCCGGAATAACGCGATCTCCGCCGGTTTCGCTGGAAGTGACAACACTTCCGGCTTCGGTGTTGCCGTAGCGATTAGTTTTTACCAGTCGGAGGCGACCGCGGATGTCGGTGGAAACATCAACGTGACCGGCGACTTGACGGTGCATGCGTCATCCACAAATGTTCAGGACATCACCCGCGCGTTCGGCTCGGTGAGCAATCGGTCCCTGGGCTCAAGCGGGACCGAAAAGGAAACGTCGGCTCCGAGCGGAGCTTCGTTCGACGCCGTGAAGGTCTTGATTGACGCCATCGGCCTCATCCAGAAGATTGGCGACCTTGAACATTTGAAAATGAATTTTGGAACGGGCGGACTGCAAGGCGGGTATGGCGCCGGCATCGCCGTCGCAACAAGCGATAACAACGCGTCGGCGCTTATCTCGCAGAATGCCCGGATTGTCGTCGGTGGTGATCTTCGTGTCACTTCAGCTGCGACCGATCCTTTCCAGATCAGCGCTACCGCAAACGTTGGGGCGCTTGGGGCAACAAAAGACACGAGCATCGGCGGCGCCATTGATTACGCCAAGATTTCCAACCAGGCGACCGCCTCTATCGGTTGGGATGCCGAAGTCGACGTCGGCGGCCTACTTGAAATCCGCTCAGAAGCGATCTTCGCCAGTCCGGTTGACCCCTTGACTCTACTTCGCGCGGACGTTGGACTCGGAGCGGATACCGAAGCCGAGGTGATCGCCGCGGCCAAAGGCCTGGGCAAAAATCTCGGGGATAGCGTCACCGATCAAATGAATGCGAGAGTCCCGGAGTTTCTCAACAACATTCTGAACGACGAAAGCATGATTGGCACGAGCTTCGTCCATGCGGGCGGCGCTACCGATAAGGGCGGTACTGTCATAGGCGGAGGCATCAGCCTGCTCTTCCCCTACAACGCGGCGACATCAACAATCGCAAAGGGCGCCAGGATCAATCAACGCGCAGCGTCGGCGAGTCAGGAAGTCATCGTAGAGGCAATCGCGGAACTCAATACGGTGAATTCGGCCGGCAGCGTCTCTGTTCTCAACTTCATATCGAATAGTGCCAGTACAGCAATCGGCGGATTCGCGGATCTTATCTTCTCGCAGAATTCCGCCATCGCATATATCGACGACCTCGCCACTGTGTCCGGGAATGACATTGCCGTTCACGCCAACGCCGACCATTCCAACGTGACGATTGTCGAGGCAGGGGATCTCGCGGAGAGTAAGGCGATCGATGGCGCAGTCATTTATAACCGATCCAAAGATAACGCGCTCGCGTACGTCGAGGATCGAGCGAACATCCACGCGGCGCACGATATCGTCGTTGATGCCGAAAACAGCAGCCGCGCCATCAGCATCACCCCGGTCATCGCAGCGACTCATAACCTCGGTGTTGGGATCGGTGCTTCATTTAATGATCTGCGCGTCAAAACGCAGGCGTTCATTGGCGATTCGGATGAGGCGGTGCCAATCGGTGGCTATGGCGGCAACCTCGGCACGGTGAATGCCGGGCACAGTCTTGATGTCATCGCGCACTCGATGCCCGAAATATGGAGCGTTGCGGCATCCGCAGGCGTGGCAACGGGAAGGAGTAAAGGAACTGGGTCCACCAACAATACCAAGGCCAACGTGAATGGTAGCCAATTCGGCGGGCAGTACGGCTTTGGAATCTCTGGTTCGGTGGCGTTCAACTGGCTCGATCAGGATACGCGTGCCTTTATTCGTGATGCCGTTACCGTCGTCGCGAAGGGCGACATCAACATCCAGGCGGTGAATGATCCCTTTCTCATCGGCGCGGCCGGTGCGTTCGCGTTTGGCCAGGATGTCGGCATCGGCGGCTCTTATGCGCAGGGCGAGCTTCATCAATTAACACTCGCGTTCGGGGAAAACGCCGGCGTGACCGCCGGGACCCTCAGCGTGGCGGCTCACACCGATAACGTAGTTGTGGTGATTGCGGCAAGTGGGACCGGAGCAAAAGACAGCGGAAGCGTGGCCGGGGCGGTGCCTAATGCCGTCGTGGACGATGACACTGCAGCTTATCTAGGCGATGGAGCGCTAGTCGATGCCGGGGCTCTTACGATCGAGGCATCCGAGAAGAGCCGCGTTGTTCCAATTGCCGGCGGTATCGCTTTCGGCAGTGACTTTGCGGTCGGCGCTTCGGTCGGTCTTGCGTCGACGCAAACAAATATAAGGGCCTCGATCGATCACGCGACAGTTTCCGTGGACAGAGATATTACGGTTCTCGCCACCAATCAGACTTCGCTCTCCGGCGTGGCCGCTGGGCTTGCCGCCTCGACCGACGGGTTAGGCGCTGCAGGGTCGGCGTCGCTCAACACCATCGACAACGATGTCCAGGCGCACGTCAGCGCCGGCTCAACGGTTGATGCGGGAAACCATTTGAGTGTGCATGCTGAAGACTCGTCCAGGCTCTTTGCCGTTTCGGGAAGCGTGGGAGTGGCCGACACCGCCGCCATTGGCGCCGCTGTATCGACGATGGATATCGCCGGCGTCGTCGAGTCGAACGTGGACAGCTCGACGGTTCGCGCGCAGAGCATCGACGTGGTGGCGGCGGCCGATAACAATGTCATGTCCATCGCAGTTGGCGGAGCAGGCGCCGGAACAGTTGCCATCGAGGGCTCGGTCTCCTTGAACGAGATCGACACAACCATCACGAGTCACATTTCCGGGAACGCGAACGTCGCCGCCCGGGACTTCATTCACATTTCGGCGAGCGACGACTCCGAAATTCGAGCGCTGGCCGGGAGCCTGGCAGGGGCCGGAACCGTCGCCGCTGGCGTCGCCTACGGCACGAACGAAATTCGTGATGATGTGGTGGCAGTCGTGGAAGACGCGCACCTTAGCGCGGGGCCAGGCGGCATACAACTGACGGCGTCAGGCGATCCAATGATCAAAGCGCTTTCTGTCGGTGCAGCAGGCGCAGGCACGGTAGCAGCTGGGGGATCGTTCTCCACAAATAAGATCCGGCAGGGACAGCTTCCAACTGGCATCGATGCTCATATTGCGCGCTCCGATATCACTGCTAATGGTCGGATTGGCATCGACGCAAGTGATAACGCGGCAATCAGTTCCATCGCTGGCGGCGCAGCCGGCGCTGGCGTTGTTGCATTCGGTGTCGGCATTGCGAATAACGATTTGCGAAGAATTGCGACGGCAAACGTGGCGAGTTCTCAAGTCACCTCATTCGCGGGAAATATCGAGCTCACGGCGGACTTGAGTCCGGAGATCCACGCGCTTGCGGTGGGGGCGGCTGGCGCCGGTACGGCGGCCCTGGGTGGCTCGACGACCAAGAACACGATATCCAGCGTCGTTGATGCAAGCATCCGCCAAAACTCGGATGTTGCAGGGGCGCTCGGCGTTCTCATGCAAGCGACCGACGAGTCCGTGATCGAGTCTTTGGCTGGCGCTGCGGCTGGCGCGGGAGTGGTGGGGCTTGGGATTGCGGATTCTGCTAACGAGATTCAAAGCACGGTTAGCGCCAGGGTCGAGGAATCTGCAATCGCGGCGAGTAGTGGCAGCATCGAGCAGCTTGGACATTCGGACTCATCGATTCTCAGCGGAGCGATTGCCATCGCCGGAGCCGGCATCGTCGCTCTGACCGGCTCGGACGCGCGCAATGAGATTGCCGCCGAGTTGGACGTCCGCCTCGCGGCCGGTTCGCATGCGGAGGCTCGAGATCAGATAGCGCTGTCAGCAAAGAACGATGCCGAAATCAAATCATTGGCCGGCGGATTCGCCGGAGCCGGTGTCGTCGGAGTCGCCGGTGCGTTTGGCCAAAACAAGATCACAAGCCATGCCGGTGTACTCATCGACGACTCTACGGCGGAAGCCCTGTCGATTGCGCTCGATGCCTCCAGCGACACGGACATTCGAGTCATATCCGCGGGAGCCGCCGGCGCGGCCGGCGTTGCGACGAGCGGCTCGGAATCCCGGAATGAAATCGATAGCGTGATCGCCGCAGGCATCGCCGGCACCGCATCAACAGTAACAGCCAGCGGCGCTCTCGTGCTCGACGCCGACGATCGTGCAACGATCCTCGCAGCTGCGGGCGGAGGCGGCGGTGCAGTGGTGGCGGCAGTCGGGATCGCCGATTCCAGGAATCAGATCACGAGCGTCGTCACTTCGTACGTGGACGAGGCCAACGTCACCGGCGACTCTGTAGATATTCTTGTCAGCTCCCGTCCGATCATTCGAGCCTTTACCGCGGCCGGTTCAGGCGCGCTGTTTGTTGCGGCTGGCGGATCGCGTTCACACAACGAAATCGAGAGCGTTCTCGACGCGCACATCGGGCACGGCGCCAGCGCCGGAGCGACGGGTGATTTGACTATAGCGGCCGTAGAAGAGGATAGGTCCAGCCGCAGCGACCGCGACCCATCAATTCTGTCGGCAGCCGGTTCGGGAGCTGGAGCGGGAGGCCTGGCTGTCGGCGCATCGATCTCTGAGAATCAAATTGGCGGAACGGTTACCGCGTATATCGACTCGGCCAACGCGAAATCCACCGCGGGACACGTCATTGTTGAGACAAATTCGGATCTTTCGATCATCGGCATTACGGTTGGAGGTTTTGGCGCCTATATTGCGGCAGCAGGCGAGACCCGTTCGGACAACCGGATCACGACAGTCTCCGACGCCCATGTGACGAACAATGCGGTGGTGAGCGGCCAAAACGGCGTGCAGATCGATGCTGCGGATACGAGAAGCATCCGATCACTCGGTGGCAACCTGGAAGGCGCCGCCGTCGTTGCCATTGGAGCAGCCAAAGCCACAAACGATATCGGTGGCGTCGTTCGCGCGTCTATCGGCCACGCAAGCGTCGCGTCCGCAGCCGGCGCTGTGCTTGTCGAGGCCGACGATACGTCTAGAATCAGAAGCTTCACTGCCGGCGGCGCAGTTGCACTCGGCGTGAGCGGGTTCGGGTCGAGCTCGTCGAACCAAATCACGCGCGAAGTTGAGGCATCGATCACCAGCGGCGCTGATGTACACGGAAACAGCGACGTCACTGTAAGCTCGGGTTTCACGCCCAGCATCGATACTTTCGCCGGTGCAATCACGGGCGCCATCGTGTCGTACGGCGCATCGCATAGCGAAAATCAAATCGGCGGAAAATCCAGCGCTAGTGTCGACGCGTCTTCAGTGAGCTCTTCAAGCGGAAGCGTTGCAGTCAGCGCGATGCTTGACGCCACGCTTGATACGCTCACGGTCGCCATGACGGGTGGTGGCTTCGTGCTTCAGCAATCGCGCGAAGAGACGCTCGTCAACCCGTCGGTCGACGCGCACGTTTCCAACAACGCCATCATTACTTCTGGCAAAAACATCGCGGTCACGGCTGTCGCCGACTACGACGTGACGAGTTCCGCCGGCGGAGGAGTCATCGGCGTTGTCGGAGTGGGCAACACCGCAGTCGATGCGATACTTCAACCCGCCTCTAATGCCTATGTCGCCACCGGCGCCACTCTGGCAGCGGATGGCGACATTAGCGTCACCGCGACATCGGACGTTACGGGATTCGATGTCAATGTCTATGCCGGATCGGGTGGTGTTGTATCGGGGGACGCTGCTGCCGCGGAAGGGAATTCGCAAAACAATGCTTCTGCAGTGATTTCTTCAGGAGCATTCATCCGGAAAGCAGCGCTGTTGACGGTCAGCGCACACACAAGCTCAACCATCGATGCCCAGGCCTTTGGCGCATCCTTTGGTGCGGTTGCTGTGGGCGCGACCACGGCCGAGGCATCGGAGACCGGGATCACGTCCGCGCTCATCAGCGACGGCGCGAGAATCGGCGATGCGATCGATCCGACTGCCCTTGTCGGTAACCTCAACATTGAAGCGACATCCATTAATTCGCTTGACGCGGTAGAGATCATGGCGGCCGGGGGCATCGGCGTGGCTCAAAGCAACGCGGCAGTTGTCACCGTGAATCCTTCAATCCTCGCAGCCATCCGGGGATCGACGGTCAATATCGCTGGCGATACGACCGTCGCGTCGGCGTCGCACGCCACCGGGCAGGCGAAAGCGCTGGCTTTCGAAGTCTCTGCGGTTAGCGTTGGGACGAACCTTGCAAGAGCCGAACTAACGCCAGATGTTGCGTCCGCTATCGAAAACGCTTCGATACTGGCGCAGGGCGCGGTAACTGTCCAGGCGGTGAGCGATCTGAACACTGCTGCAGCGGAATCCGAAGCGCCAACCGGAAGTCTCATTGGCGTCAAGGGCACAGAGGCAGATGCGGCGGCTGCAGCGAACGTCGATGCTCACATCGCGGCCTCCCAAATCCATGCGGGCGGTGCTGTTGCCGTACTGTCGTCTTCGGCGAATGAAGCGGGCGTCGAAAACCGGCAATTTACTTTCGGCGCGCTCTTCGGCAAAGGCGATGCGAGCGCGCAGGCGCTGGCCGGCATTGCGTTTGATGGCACGAAGAGTCGCGTCTGGGCGCACATTGATGAGGCTGCAGTCACCGCAGACGCGCTGACGATCGACTCCTTATCTGCGGACATCGCTAAAGTCAGAGGCAACGCGTCGGGCGGCGGCACCATCAGCATCAACGGTTCGGCGTCGAATGCACTCGTCGCGCCCGATATCAAGGCTTACGTTGGGGACAACACGACAGCGCACGTCACCAATACGGTGACTGTGAGCGCAACCGCGCGTCCCGAAGCCGACGGGCGAGCGCGGGGTACCACTGTTGGGTTAGTCGCTGCCGGGGATTCCACCAGTTCGGTACTCATTCAACCCAGCGTCGAGAGCTCCATTGGAAATAGTGTCACCATCATCGCAGACATCGGCGACGTGCTCGTGCTTGCAAGGTCCGGTGAGGCGAACAGGGGCTCCGCCGGTGTGTTCAACGCGGAGAACGCCGCCGCGGGAGGCGATGTGGATATCGCGAACGACCGGATTCGCCTACCTAACCACGGTTTAGCGGAGGGCGATGAGGTCCTCTACGATGCTCAAGGCGGCGAGGTAGTCGGCGGTCTTGTCGACAGGCACGTGTATCGCGTGCTCTTCGTCGATGGCGACATACTTCGGTTCGGCTCGTCCTTCGACGCGAGCGCCGTGGACGGTGTCTCCGACGTCATCCATTTTTCGGCGCCGCATGATTTCGAAGACGGCGATGTGGTGATCTACGAGGCCGAAAGCGGCGCTCCAGTTACCGGACCCGGCACTAATGGCGGAAGGTTCCAGGTGAAGGTAGTTGGTGAAGATGCGATCCAATTGCTGCGGGTGGGGCAACCGGACAGGGTCGACTTCGATTCGACCAACGCGGGTGCCCTCGATAGCGACACGGACACAATCAAAATTGCCAATCATGGATTCATAGACGGCGACGCGGTAACGTATCAGGCGCCGCGAACCGTGTTCTCAAGCGTGCTTGTCGACGTGGCTGTGGATGCCTCCGGGAGTATTCAGCAAATTTCTAGCGACGACGAAGACAACCTCATCGATGTGCCGGATAACAACAACATTTATGTTGGTCAGCGTGATTCAAACGGAAACATCATCGGTCATAACTTTGCCGCCGGAGATGCTGTGGTGTATCGCTCGATCGAACCGATCGGCGGACTGCTCGATGGCGAGACTTACTATGTGATCACGAACGCAGTGCAGCCCACGCTAACAGCGTTCGATATCCAGCTTGCACGGACGCGTGCCGAGGCCGTTGGCGATGGCGTGGAGGTCACGCCGATCGAACTTGAGCCACAGAAGACTGATGCAGCGCACCGGTCCGTGGGGCACACGCTCATTCCTGCACTCGACCTTTCCATCCCCGGTCTCGTTGACGAAGGCACCTATTTCGTCCGGGACGCAAACGCCGACTCTTTCCGTCTTGCCGCTTCGCCGGGCGGGGCGGCAATCGACCTTGGGGCAACGGGCGCCAGGAGCCACCATGCTTTCGTGAGCAACGCGCTCGATCTGACGCCGTCCGCCGGCACGCATAATCTGACGATTGATCTCACGTCGGCGCCGCGCGGCGTCCAACGCTTTCTTACCGCCGAGGGTGTGCCTCTTCAATCAGACGCGCAATCATCACGCGATGGAGTTTCATCGGCTTCTTCTTCGGGATCGGCGGGTGGGTTCATTGGGCAGAGAGGGTCGGACAGCGGGGCGCGTCTTGAGCCGGCGGTCGTTGCATCTATCGGAAGCGCAACGGAAGCTTCGAGCGGGACGACCATCGTTGCTGGGCGCGACGTGCGCGTTCGTACAGATTCGGACGCGCGACTGGCTTCCGGCGCACGTAACAGCTCAGGAGGATTCGTGGCGACGGGATCCTCTTCCACCAGCGCTGCGATCGATAACAGTAGTATGGTTCGCGTTGGGGGCGGCGTCTCGCTAATGGCAGGGAACAACCTGACGCTTTCGGCGAATGCGAGCCATGAGAACAGCGCCGCGGCGAACTCGCGAGGCGGCGGCTTCGTCGATCTCGCCAGGTCGAAGCCTAATGCCTCCGTCGATTACAAAACGGAGACCGGAGTTGGGCAAAACGCGCTATTGATGGCGGGCAACAACTTAACCGTTGAGGCGTTGACGACCACGGTGCTTACGGGCGCGTCGCGAGCCGCGGCAACCGGTTTCGTTGCCGATGCGAACGCGAGCGGCCGAATCGACATCGGAAGTCTGCATGCTCTGACATCGGTCACGATCGGCGACTTCGCATCGCTAAACGCGCAGAGCATCGACCTGCATGCTTCGGTTCCTGAACTGACGGCGACTTTCGAGGCACGATCCAAGGTTACCGCTCTCGTCTTCGCCGATTCTGATGCCCGTTCCCACGTCCAGATTGCGGGCGAGAATTCGTCCGATAATCTCGTTCAGCTCTCCATTGGAAGCGGGGCAACATTGACCGGAACGGATAGTGTTCATGTTCTTGCCGATTGGAATTCGATCAGCGCGTCCTCGCAGGCCGTCGCACAAGCCCGAGCGCTTGTCGGCGATACCGATGCTGTTGCGATCGACAATGCCAATCTCGCCGCGCACGTTACAGAGGCGGCCGACGCGGTCTTCGCGACGCCAGCGTTGTTCCTCGATGCTCTCGTGAGCGTGACGGATCAAGACGTCGTGCGGCACGCCGATCGAACCAGACATGCCCTTGCGGATTTCGGCGAAGGCAGGACGGGAGGCCATCTGATGACCTCGCCTGATGTCCTGGTCTCCGCCTTGTTGCGCCCCGCACCAGCTGCAAGTGCGAGCGATGGAATCGTTGCTGAGATTCCATGGCTGACCGATGATCGCGTTCAGTATCGGAGCACACATTCTGCGCCCAGCGAGCGATCCCAGGAAACAAGCAACAGCAACTCGTCGTTCCCACTTACCCCTCTGTTAAACGAAGCCCTGAGCGATAGACTTAGCAAAAGCGTGGGAAAGAGCTGGCTCGTTCGGGCGCTTTCTCGAGCGATGCGAACGATCCGATGAGAGAGGAGTCTTCCGATGCGCCTATTGAAGCCTCCATCTGCTGCCCTTGCGGTTATGGGAATGATGCTTTTTGTTGCCACTACGAAAGCGATCGCGACGCCTGTGGAGATCCCTCTCGCTGACGTCTCCGGTTGGACCGCAACGAGCCAGACAGGCGCTGGCATCGTCTCTTTCGTTCCTTCAGAAAGGGCATTGACGCCAGTTCTAGGTATTCCGGTTGTGCCGTTGTTCAGCCTGGTGCCACTCGAGTTCGCCCTATTTGAGCAGATCGGCCCGGACCTGCAAACTCTGGAGTCGCCGTCGTTTGTGGTTCCTTCTTCACCGGAAGCACCCTCAGGGAGTCTGCAACCGGTCACTTTTACGTGGCTCATGGCGAATGACAATTATGCGAGCCCGCCGTTGCATGGTCCTCAGGAGGTGAGAGTCGCGGTCACGAGCAATACCGGAGAGGTTTTTGAGCTGTTTCGGGGTGACGACGGCCCGGCAAATCCGCACGCTCCCACGTCGCGTGCGGCGGTTCTGATGTTGACCGTTGGAAGTGAGAGCGTTGCCGCTTTGGCTGGTTCAGCCCAATATCGCATCGTCGTCGAGGACGTGGCGACGGATGACGTCAACATCCTGAGAGTAGGAAGTTTTTCAATCCAGACATCCCCTGTTCCTGAACCACCGTCGATCGCCCTCTTAATCACCGGTTTGATCACTGGTGCGGCTGGATTAACGACGGCATTTGGTTTCGGCCGATTCAGATGTCCGCGTCCCTCAAGACCGACCGAGTGACCCATTTTGCGGATAGCACCGGTCACAACAACCGCATGCAAAGCAATGAGTTCGCCCGGAGCCTCATGTACAGCCGTGGTGTGATCTTCAGTTGAAGTAAACTAGAAGAATCTGCGTAAGGAGGAACTCCAAGATGAAATCCAAACTTTGGCTGACTGCCTGTGTTGTTTTGCTGTTCTCAACAGCGGCGGTGGCTCAGCAGAGCATGCCTCCGGATTACGCCGCGGTTCTTTCAACCCTGGGCAAGCAGGGCGATTTCAAGGATGGTGTGCTGAAGGTCAACATTCCAAGAAGTGATCTGAAGGTCGTCGTAGATGGAGTTGCAACGCCAACACCATTTGGATTTGGAGGATGGATAGCGCTGACAAAGGGTACGGGAATGGATGTGATGATGGGCGATCTTGTTCTTACTGAAGAAGAAGTGAATCCGGTCATGTCCGCCATTCTCGACGCTGGATTGGAAGTCACTGCGCTCCATAACCACTTCTTCTACGAATCGCCTCGGATCTTCTACATGCATGTTCACGGACATGGCTCTCCCGCAGATCTGGCCGCTAAGGTCAAGCCGGCGATCGCCTTGATCGGGAAGAATCCACCGCGCAATACGTCAGCGGTTTCGGGCCGCTCCATTGAGGGCAAACTCGACACCGCCCAGCTCGCGAAGACCATTGGGACGGAAGGGGAACAGAATGGAATGGTCTACAAGATCACGATCGGCCGCCCGGATATTTCAATAAAGGAAATGGGCGCGACCATCAATTCCCGCATGGGACTCAATACATGGGCTGCATTCTACGGTAGTGATTCCGATGCTGTCGTTGCAGGCGACGTTGCGATGCTGGAGTCCGAAGTTATTCCTGTACTGAAGGCGCTGCGATCTAACGGGATTGAAGTCGTGGCCATGCATCACCACATGATCGGAACGCAGCCCTCGGTGATCTTTCTGCACTATTGGGGAAAGGGTGATGCTCAAAAGCTTGCCCGCGGTGTGAAAGCGGCTGTTGACGTTCTTGGCAAGCCCAATACGGCTAGCCGCTGAAATTAGCACCGGCTTACTGGCCGCGCAAACGGCGATCTACCTCGGTTACGTCGAATGCGGCGTAGCCGGGGCGACGCTCATTGGCATTGTTGTCTTCAAATGCCTGAACTGGAAAAGAGGAGTGAGATGAGTTTGAACTATCAAAGACTGGCAATAGTCG
>Ga0068859_100001734_pt1 | contig 22220 bp, 23 predicted proteins | sample KBSSwiS22_FD_66585 | JGI IMG/M metagenome (GOLD analysis project Ga0068859, IMG submission 66585) | Switchgrass rhizosphere microbial communities from Kellogg Biological Station, Michigan, USA - KBS Switchgrass S2-2 | ecosystem: Host-associated > Plants > Roots > Rhizosphere > Soil ...
TCGTTGGCGGTCATTTTTCGATCGCCCGACACGGCGACGCTGGAGATGACGCCTTCCTTCGCGCTCTTTCCGCCGAACAGATTAGCCATCCGCCCGAGCAATCCCGAAAAGGTGACGAGCGTTTTTTCTTCCTTCTTGACGTCGGCCCGGAGCGACGACACGCTCAGTACGAGAGCCAGCGAGAGTGCGGAGACGAGCAGTCTGCTTTTCATATGCCTACCTTGTTGGAAAGATGTCGGCGAGTGCCTCGTCGATGTTGGAAAACCGGAATCTGAAACCGAGATCCGTGGCGCGAACCGGCAGCACGCGCTGACTGCTCAGCAGGAGTGCGTCGGCCATTTCTCCCAGCGCGATTCTCAACGCGAATGGGGGAGCCGGCATGATGCTGGGCCGCCTCAACGCGTGCCCAAGCGCGGCCGAGAATTCCTTATTCGTTATCGGCCTCGGCCCGGTGGCGTTCAGGGCCCCGCGCGGTGCATCGTTGGTCACCGACCATGCGACCATGCGCACCCAGTCGTCCCTGTGGATCCACGACTGGTATTGTCGGCCAGAACCGATAGGGCCACCGGCAAAAAAATAAAACGGCGGAAGCATCTTCGGCAAGGCTCCGCCCTTCCGATCGAGCACGATGCCGGTGCGGACGAGCACCACGCGGGTGAGGTCCCCGACCGCATTTGCGGCGGCTTCCCACTCTTTGCAGAGGCCCGCGAGAAAATCAGTGCCGGGTGCGGAGGCTTCTGTCAGCGTTTCGTCGCCACGGTCGCCATAGTATCCGACGGCCGACCCGCTGATGAACACGCGCGGTGGTTTTGGTGCCGCGCGCATCGCCGTGGTGAGGCTGCGTGTGGCGAGCAGACGGCTTTCGCGAATCCTGTTTTTTTGCGCCGTCGACCAGCGTCTGGCGGCGATCGACTCGCCCGCGAGATTGACGACCGCGTCTGCGCCGTCGAGCGCCTTGGCCCAGCTCCCGCTGCGTCCGTCGGGGGACCACGGTTCGAAGGTGGTACGGGGGCGGGCGGGATCCGCCGAACGAGGCTGCCGCGTCAGGATGACGACCTGGTGATTCTCGGCGTCGAGGTGCACGGCCAGGGCCGAACCGAGGAAACCGCTGCCGCCGGCGATGAGGATGCGCATGGGGACAGCATAGGGCATTGACAGGTCCGGGCGATCCGATGTTAACTAACCGGTCGGTTAACAAAAGAGCTGATACGTGACGCCCGCCAAACCCCGCCCGGCCGCCGCCACCACTCGCAGCCGCATCCTCGCCACCGCCGCCGACGAGTTCGCCGCGCGCGGGTTTGCCGCCACCAGCGTCGACCGCATCGCCCGCCGCGCCCGCGTGAACAAGGCGATGATCTACTACTACTTTTCGAGCAAGCGCGAGCTCTACACGACCATCGTCCGCGATCGGTACACGGCGATCACCCAGCAATTGCAGGCCATTGCCGCCGAACCGCTGCCTCCCGACCGCAAGCTCGACCGGCTGATCGAAACGCTCGTGACCTCGATCGACAAGGCACACCAGTTCCTGCCGATTTTTCTGCGGGAGATCGCCGACGGTGGGGTGCATCTGGGCTCCGACGAGCTCGCCTTGATTGCCGGCATTTTCGCGACCGTCAGCGGCGTCATCAGCGAAGGCACGCGGACCGGTGTCTTCCGCGCCGTGCATCCCGCGCTGGCGCATTTCACCATCATCGCGCCACTGTTGATGTTTCGCGCAACCGCACCCGTACGCGCGCGCATCAAAGCCGTACGGCGGGTCGAGATTCCCGAGGCCGATGCCAGCACGCTCATTGCGCACCTGCAGATGGTTGCGCACAGGGTGCTGTCGGCCGCCGACGCCGAAAGGGCTGAAGGCTGAGTTATGTCGAAGATTCATCTTGCGTGCTGGATCGTTGCGCCGCTGATTGTCAGCGGCTGTCACAAGGACAGTACCGATGCCAACATCGCGCGCGTGTCGGGGCAAGTGGAGGCCATCGAAGTGCAGGTCGCGCCAGACGTCGGTGGACGGATTGTCGAGCTTCCGATCAATGAGGGCGATCGGCTGAAGGAGGGCGACGTGGTCGCGCGGCTCGACACACGCGATATCGACCTGGCTCTTCGGCGCGCGCAGGCCGAACGCAATCAGGTGGACGCGCAGTTGCGGCTGCTGGAGGCCGGGTCCCGGCCGGCTGAAGTACGGCAAGCCGAGGCCCAGGAAGCCGCGGCCGCGTCCGAGGTGTCGGGCGCGGATGTCGATCTTGCGGCAGCCGAAGCCGATCTGCAGCGGTTCGAGAGACTGTTGAAGAGCAATTCCGGATCGCAGAAGCAGCGAGACGATGCCGCGGCACGCCGCGACATGGCGAGGGATCGTGTCGCCTCGGCACGTGCGCGCGAGCTGGCCGCCCGCGAAGGCGTGGCACGCCTCCGGAGCGGCGCGAGGCCTCAGGAAATCGACGCCGCCCGCGCGAGGGTTCAGGGCGCCGACGCGCAGATCGCCACTCTCGAAAAGCAAAAAACCGACGCGACCGTGCGTGCGCCGATCGCCGGGATCGTCACAGAGCGTGTACTCGATCCCGGTGAGATGGCGGCGCCGCGTGCACCGGTCGCCGTGATGACCGATCTCGATCATGCCTGGGCCGAGGTGTTCGTCGACGAGCCTCAGGTGCCCCGCATCGCGCTTGGGCAGGCAGCCACCGTCATTACCGACGCCGGAGACCGCCTTCCGGGCAAAGTCACCTTCATTTCGTCGAAGGCCGAGTTCACCCCGCGGAATGTGCAGACGGCCGAAGATCGCTCGAAGCTGGTCTACCGCGTCAAGATCTCGGTCGACAACGCGAAAGGCGTGCTCAAGCAGGGTATGCCGGTCGAAGCCGAAATCCCCCTGCGCTGACTGACGACTGACGACTGATGACTGATCTAGCCCTCTCCTTCGCCTCCGTGACCAGGAAATACGGCGACGTGGTCGCGCTGCGCAACTTCTCTATGGAAGTGGAGCGCGGCGAGATGTTTGGCTTGATTGGCCCCGATGGTGCCGGCAAAACCACGGCGATCCGCCTGATGTGCGGACTGCTGAAGGCCGACGGCGGCAAGGTCGTGGTGATGGATTGCGACCCGGTCGCTGATCATCTCCGCGTGACGCAGTCGATCGGGTACTTGTCGCAGCGGTTCAGCCTTTACGGCGATCTGACCATCGACGAGAACATCGCCTTCTTCGCCGAGATTCACGGCCTGAACATGACCGATCCGAAAATTCGCGACCGGCGGCAGCGGCTGCTCGAGCTGACGCAGCTGACGGCGTTCCGCGGACGCCTCGCCGAGCAGTTATCCGGTGGGATGAAGCAGAAGCTGGCGCTCGCGTGCACGCTCGTTCACGAGCCCACCCTTATTCTGCTCGACGAGCCGACGACCGGTGTCGATCCGGTATCGCGCCGCGAATTCTGGAAGCTGCTGTCGGAGTTTCTTGCGCAGGGCATCACGATTCTGATGGCCACGCCGTACCTCGACGAAGCCGAGCGCTGCACGCGCGTCGCGATGCTGCACGAGGGCCAGTTACTGGCGCTCGATCGCCCAGCGGCGCTTCGCTCGAGCCTGCCAGGTGCCGTCATGGAAGTGATTGCCGAGAACCGCGATCGCATGACGGAGGCGATCGAGCATCTGCCGGGCGTCGTCGATGTGCAGCTGTTTGGCGAGCGCGCTCACGTGAGGCTGCAGCCGGAGTCGCCGCTCACCGACCCCGATCGCCTGCTCGCCGCTCTGCGTCAGGCCTCCGTCGAGCCAGAAAGTGTGAGGCGTGTGCCGACCTCGCTCGAGGACGTGTTCATCGCGCGGGTCACCCATCACGCGTAAAGGACTTATGAAACCGAAGGCGATTGCTCTCCAGGTGATGTTGTGCGGCGTTCTCACCGGATTTCTCGCCGGCGTCGATTGCGCGTGGGCTCAGGCGCCGCAGACGCCTGCGCTGCGCCTTACGTTGCCCGACGCGATCGAGCGAGGCCTCGAGGCCAGCCATCGTCTCGCCGAACTCGGCGCGAGAGAACAGGCGGCCAGGGCCATCGAAGACCAGCGAAAGGCGGCAATGCTTCCGCAGGTCGCGCTACTGGCCGGTTATACCCGCACGAACCACGTGCAGGAGTTTGGCGTGCCTCTCCCGACGGGCGGGTTGCGCGTCATCTACCCCGACGTTCCAGACAACTATCGCTCTCGCGTCGACTTTCAGTGGCCGATTTACACGGCGGGCCGCTCGACGGCGCTCGTGAAGGCCGCCGCAGCCGAGGCGAATGCCGTCGTGCAGGATCGCGACGCGGCTCGCGCCGACTTGAGGCTCGAGATCACGCGAGCGTATTGGTCCGTGATCACCGCCAAGGCGTCGGTCGACGTGGTGCGCCAGGCGCTCGGTCGCATCGCTGTACACCTGACCGATGTGCAGAATCAGTTGAGCGTCGGGCTGATTCCACCGAGCGACGTGCTGACGATCGAGGCCCAGCAGGCGCGTCAGCAGATGCTCGCCATCGAGGCGGAGAACGTGGTCGACACCGCGTCTGCAGAGTTTCGGCGTCTGGTCGGATTGCCGATCGACAGTCCGTTCGAGCTGGCCGATGTGATGCAGCCCCCGCCGCCTCCTCCAAAGGAAGTCGCGGCGCTCGTCGACGCCGCGCGATCCAATCGCGCCGAGCGGCGGGCCCTGGAGATTCGCATCGAGGGAGCGAGCGAGCGCGTGTCTGCGGCAGCCGCGGGCCGCAAGCCGATGCTGATGTCGGCGGGCGGGTACGATCTCGCGCGACCGAATCCGAGGATTTTTCCAAGGGATGCCGTGTGGAAGCCGTCGTGGGATCTCGGTATCAACGTCAGCTGGCCTGTCTTCGACGGCGGGCGCGTGCGAGCCGAGATCGCAGAAGCTTCGGCGAATCGCCGCGCCAGCGAAGAGCGATTGAAGGACTTCGATGCGAACGTTGGCGTGGAGGTTCAGCAGCGTGTATCGGATCTGGTGTCGGCGGAGGCCTCGATTGCGGCCGCCGAGATTGGCGTGAAAAGCGCGGCCGAGGCACGCCGAGTGCTGGCGGAGCGATTCTCGGCCGGCGTGGCCACCAACACCGACGTGCTGGACGCACAAGTGGCGCTGCTGCAGGCCGAGCTCGATCGCACGCGTGCTCAGGCCAATGCGCAGCTGGCTGCCGCGCGCCTCGCGCGGGCGCTGGGCCGGTAGCGATGAGCGCGATCTCGGTTCGCGATCTCACACGGAAGTTTGGCGGCTTCGTGGCCGTGAATCACGTCAGCTTCGACGTCGAGCGCGGGGAGATATTCGGCTTTCTCGGAGCAAATGGCGCAGGAAAGTCGACGACGATCCGCATGCTCTGCGGATTGTTGAAGCCGACATCGGGAACCGCGCTCGTCGACGGCGTCGACGTGAGCCGCGAGCCGGAGCAGGTGAAGCTGCGTATCGGGTACATGTCGCAGCGGTTTTCCCTGTACGAGCTGCTCACCGTAAACCAGAACATCCGGTTCTTCGGCGGTTTGTACGGGTTGACTGACGATCAGATAGAGAACCGCAAGAGGTTCGTGATCGACATGGCCGGCCTCACCGGGCGAGAGAACACGAAGGCGCGCGATCTCGCCGGCGGATGGCGGCAGCGGCTCGCTCTCGGCTGCGCCATTCTCCATGAGCCCAGAATCGTGTTCCTGGACGAGCCGACCGGTGGCGTCGATCCGGTTTCGCGACGGCAATTCTGGCGGCTCATCGAAGATCTCTCGCGCGGAGGCGTCACCATCCTGGTGACCACTCATTATCTCGACGAAGCGGAGCACTGCCACAGGATCGCGATTATCACCGCCGGAAAGATGGCGGCGCTCGGTACATCCCACGACCTCAAGCAGATTTTCGCCGACCGTCCGATTGTTGAAATACATTCCAGCCGGCCGGTGGACGTGATGCGTGCCCTCGAGGAGATGAAGGAGGTCGAAAAGACGACGATCTTCGGAACAGCCGTCCACGCCGTGTTCAGGCCGGGCCAGGCCGACATCACCGTGCTGAGAGACCGCCTTGCGCGGCTCGGGCTGGACGTCAGTGCGATCGATCTCGTGACGCCGTCGCTCGAAGACGTCTTTCTCGACGTGGTGGAGAAGGCGTCGTAAATGAGCCTTCGAAAGACGCTGGCCGTTGGGAGGAAAGAGTTCCGGCAGATCGCGCGCGACCGTCGATCGCTGCTCGTGCTGTTGTTCGTGCCGGCCTTCTTCCTGCTGTTGTACGGCTATGCGTTGAACTTCGACGTGCGGCACGTCGCTCTTGCGGTTGAGGACAACGACCGCACGTCGGCGAGCCGGGAGGTTGTCTCGGCGTTCGTCAACTCCGGTTATTTCGACCTGGTCGCCGAAGTGAAGAGCGATGGTGACGCCGAACGGCTGATCGATCGAGGCGAAGCCCGCGCCGTGCTCGTTCTGCCTCCGCGGCTGCAAGCCCGGCTGGTGGCGGGCGAACGCGTCGCGGTGCAGGTGATCATCAACGGCGACAACGCCAACACCGCCGCGACCGTCATGGGCTATTCGCTGCGGATCCTGCAGATGGTCTCGGCGCGATATCAACTCCAGGCGTCGACCCGGCCTGGGGGGCCAATGGTGTCTGTCGAGCCACGCGTTTGGTACAACCCGGAGCTTCGGAGCGCACTGTTTCTGGTGCCGGGTCTCATCGCATACATCGGCATGATTTCTTCGGTGGTCTCCACCTCTCTATCGGTCGTCCGCGAGAAGGAGCGCGGCACGATGGAGCAGGTCCGCATGGCGCCCCTGGGGACCGGCGCGTACATCGTCGGCAAGACGCTGCCGTATTTCGTAATTGCGGTGTGCTCGTCGATGGCCATCATCCTCGCGTCGATGGTGCTGTTCGATCTGCCGATGAAGGGGTCGTGGGCCCTGTTGCTTCTATCGCTGTCACTGTATCTCGCCGGTGCCCTCGGTCTGGGGTTGATGATCTCGACCGTCGCCGAGTCGCAGCAGGTGGCGTTTCAAATGGCCCTGCTGGCGTCGTTTCTTCCGACGATGATGCTCTCGGGATTCGTGTACCCGATCGCCAGCATGCCGGCGCCCATTCGTGCGATCACCTATGTGGTTCCGGCGCGGTACTTCCTCGTGGCGCTTCGCGCCATTGTGCTGAAGGGCGCGGGGATTGAGGTGTTCTGGCCGCAGCTTGTCGCGCTCGTGATCTACGCCGGCTTCATGCTGACGATGGCCTCGCGGCGGCTGAAGCAGCAATGGACCTGAGCAGGACGGATTAAAAGAATGCGACGAATTCTCTTCATGATGTGGAAGGAGGTCCTCGAGCTCCGTCAGGATCCCAGAATTTTTTCCATCATCTTTATCGCCCCGGTCGTTCAGCTCGCCATTCTGGGCTATGCGGCGACGACCGACGTCACCAACGTGCCCATCGTCATCGCCGATGCCGACCGAAGCACAGCGAGCCGGGCGCTGGTCAGCCGGTTCACCGCGTCGAATATCTTCAAGGTCGTCGCCCTCGTCTCGAGCATGCAGGACGTAGACCCCTATATCGAAAAGGGAGAAGCGTGGATGGCAGTGGCCATTCCACCGCAGTACGGCGAGGGTCTTCAAGCCGGGCGGCCAGTGCAGCTGCAGATCGTGGCAGACGGATCTGACGCAAGCTCGACGAATATCGCGCTGGGCTATGCGAGCAATCTGATTGCGGATTACGCGCAGGATCTGGTGCAGCGGTCCGCGCGAACATCCGGATCCTTATCGGCATCAGGAGGCGGTATCGATCCGCGCGTACGGGTCTGGTTCAATCCCAGAATCGAAAGCCGCTACTTCATGCTGCCGGGTATTTTCGCGCTGCTTCTTCTTGTGGTGACGGCGAATTTGTCCTCGATGGCCGTGGTGCGCGAGCGCGAAGTCGGCACTCTCGAGCAACTGAACGTGACGCCGCTCAGCCGCCTGGAGCTGATCGTCGGGAAGCTCGTGCCGTACGCCGTCATCGGCATGATCGACGCGATGATCGTGCTGGTCGTGATCGTCTTCTGGTTTCAGGTGCCGCTGCGCGGCAGCTTCTGGCTCCTGCTCGGCATGAGCTCGATTTATCTTCTAACGACCCTTGGCCTCGGCCTCTTCATTTCGACCATCTCCAACACTCAGCAGCAGGCGATGATGACGTCGACGTTCTTCTTCATGACGCCGATGATGTATCTGTCCGGGTTCGTGTTTCCCATCGAGAACATGCCGGCCTGGATTCAGCCGCTCACGTTCCTCATTCCGCTGCGGTACTTTGTCGTCATCCTTCGGGGGATCTTTCTTCAGGGCGTTGGCCTTGAAACGCTGTGGCCGCAGGCTCTGGCGCTGTTCGCCTGGGGTCTCGTGATTCTGACCCTCGCTGTTCTGCGATCGAGCAAGCGGCTGGCGTGAAGAAAGGCTCCAGCGTTACTTCACGACGATCCCTGAGACATTGGTCTTTGGATATTTCAGGTGGAGCCTCTCGAGCGCGTCGACCAGGATCGAGGCGACCACATAATCGCGATACCACTTGTGGTTCGCCGGCACGATGTGCCACGGCGCCCATTGGGTGGAAGTTTTCGAGAGTGCGTCTTCGTAGGCCTGTTGGTACTCCTTCCATAACTTCCGCTCCGTCAGATCGCCCTTCTTGAATTTCCAGCGTTTGGTCCGGTCCTCCAATCGCCTCTGCAGCCGCTTGCGCTGTTCATCCTTCGTAATGTGAAGGAAGAATTTCACAATGAGCGTGCCGTTGTCGGCCAGCGTGCGCTCGAACTCCTTGATCTGACCGTACCGCTGCTTCCAAATGTTCTTCGGCACGAGATCGTGCACGCGAACCACGAGCACATCCTCGTAGTGGCTCCGGTTGAACACGACCACTTCGCCGTTTCCAGGCACCTTCCGATGCACTCGCCACAAGAAATCGTGATCGAGCTCTTCTTCGGTAGGCTGCTTGAATGATTCCACGCGCGTTCCCTGTGGATTGAAGCTCGCCACGACGTGCCGGATGACGCCGTCCTTGCCCGCCGTATCCATGCCCTGCAGCACAATCAGGACCTTGGTCTCGTGGGTCGCAAACAGGAGCTCCTGAAGCTCGGCCAGCCGTGATTGCAGGGCCAGAAAACGCTTTACTGCATGTTCCTTGTCCTTCACGAGGGAGGCATCGTCAGGATCGACGTGATCAAGGGATGCTCGATGGCCGGGCCGTACGAGATACTTCTTCATCTTCATATGATGCCTGAGCCCTGGTTGCGTGGTCCTCTTCCCGGTATTTCCCCGCTTCTTCAACCGCCGGCACATGCTCTCGTGATGGCGCTGGAGGATGTTACCGCAGCTGTGACAGGGGCAACCATCCAGCAGCTCTGGCAGCGTCCTGGCGGGGCCGCTTCAGTCGGGTTTCATTTGATGCACCTGGCCGGGAGCACCGACAGACTTCTCACTTACGCGCGAGGCGAGGGCCTGTCGCCGGCCCAGCTCGCGACGTTGGATGTCGAGCGGGACTTGAAGGAGCCGTACGTCGCGCTCGACGTCCTGCTGGCCCGCTGGCGCGAGGTGGTGCAGAATGCACTGCGGCAGATCGCCGAGACGCCTGAGGACTCGCTGTTCGAGCCGCGAGCCGTCGGACGCGCGCGACTGCCGTCGACGGTGCTCGGGCTGATCTTTCACGCTGCCGAACACGCGCAGCGCCACGTGGGGCAAATCGTCACGACGACGAAGATTATTCGAGGGACTGACGTATGAATCTGAAGGGTGCGACAGCATTGGTGACCGGCGGATCCAACGGTATTGGCCTTGCCATTGCGAAGACATTGACTGAAGCGGGTGCCAAGGTGGCGATCACGGGCCGTGACGAGAAGCGGCTCACGAGCGCAGCGAAGGCGATTGGGGCCCATCCGATCCGGAGCGATGTAGCGAAAGAGCCCGACGTGCTCCGCACGTATAAGGAGTTCTTTCAAAAATTCGATCACCTGGACATCCTGGTGAACAACGCCGGGTTCGGCGTCCTCAAGCCGCTGGTCGAAATGGATCTGGCCGACTTCGAGAGAGTGCTTGCAACGAATGTCACCGGGGCCATGCTGATGGCTCGCGAGGCCGCCAAACACTTCATCGAGCGCAGGAGCGGCAACATCATCAACATCGGATCGACAGCGGCCGTTCGTGGCGCCGCGAAGGGCACCGCGTACTACGGGAGCAAGTTTGCCCTGCGCGGGATGACCGAGTGCTGGCGCGCCGAGCTGCGGCAGTACAACGTCCGGGTCATCCTGGTGAACCCGAGCGAGGTGCTCACCGATTTTTATGCGACGGCCGGGCTTCCGCAGAACAAGGAGAACCCGACGAAGCTGCGGTCAGAGGACATCGCGCACGCCGTCAAAGCCGCGCTCGAGATGCACGACCGCGGGTTTACGATCGAGCTGACGGTGTTCGCGACAAACCCAAAGGATTAGATCTAGAAAGGACATGCCGATGCGTATCGTATTTCGTATCATCGCCCTCGCGCTGCTTGCCGCACCTCTGTTCGCGCAGGGCGCGTCGAAGTCGACATTCGGGTTGTGGCGCGCCGACGAGCTGAGCAAGAGAGATCAGGCGCTGTCGACGAAGATACAGCCGGATCATTCCGCCCGCGAGACGCTGGCCGATTATGGCGACCACCGCTTCCGCTTCATCCGCCGCGATGCGGACGGTTTCCCCGAGCAGCACAACCAGATTGTCGATGTGGTGTTCGTGCAGAGCGGCGAGGGGACGCTGCAGCTTGGTGGTAAGGTGGTTGGCCTGAAGGCGAGCAACGCCGGCACCGGGGAGTTCGTCGGAACGTCGCTCGAGGGCGGCGAACGCCGGGCCATTGCGGCAGGCGACGTCATCCATATCCCGGCGACGATTCCGCATGCCTTCCTTGTACCGAAGGGCAAGCACATCACGTACGTGCTTTTCAAATTTCCAGGAAAATAATCCATTCCCATGCTGAAGAGCCGACTCCTTCTGTTCTGCGCGACGGCGGTGCTTTCAATCGGCGGTGCTGCACGCGTTATCGACGCGCAGCCGGCGATGGATCTCACCACCGCGATGCTGGTCGACCTCATTCGAATCGACACCAGCAATCCGCCGGGCCACGAAGGCGCGATCGCCGAGTATCTGGCGCCGAAGTTCAAGACGCTTGGCTTCGAGGTCGACGTCATTCAAACGCCGACCCCGGGTAAGTCGGTGCTCGTCGCGCGGCTCCGAGGCGATGGATCGAAGCGCCCGCTGCTGCTGGCGGCTCATGCGGATGTGGTCGGCGTGGAGCGGGAGAAATGGACGGTCGACCCGTTTGCCGGCCTCGTCCGCGACGGCTATGTGTTCGGCCGCGGCGCGATCGATTTCAAAGGCGGCATGGCCGTCTTCGTGCGCGCGGCGATGATGCTGGCAGAAAACAAGGTGCCGCTGGCCCGCGATGTGATCTTTCTTGCCGAAGCCGACGAGGAAGGTGGACTCAGCTACAGCACGCCGTGGCTGGCCGCCAACCACTGGCCGAAGATCGATTGCGAGTTCGCGCTGAACGAGGGCGGCTGGATTATGAAAGGCCGCGATGGGCGCGTGCAGTACGTCAGCATCTCCACGGCCGACAAGATGACGCTGCCGATCGTCATGACGGCGCGCGGGACATCGACGCATTCGTCGATGCCGAGGCCCGACAGCGCCATCTTCGCGCTTTCGCGCGCGCTCGCCAGGCTCGCCGACCACGAACCAGAGTTGAAGCTGATTCCGAGCACGCGACAGTTCTTTCAAACGCTTTCGAAAACGAGCCCGGAGCCGATGGCGACGCAGTTTCGCAATCTCGTCGGGAGCGATGCGGCGCTCGCGCGGCGGGCCGATACCGAAATCAGCAAAGATCCGCTGCTGCACGCGATCATGCGAAATACCATCGCTCCAGTCATCATGAACGCCGGCTTTCGCAGCAACGTCATTCCAGGCTCGGCCGAGGTCACGCTCAACGTGCGGTTGATTCCCGGCACCGATCCGATGGACATGGTGGGGGAGATTCAGCGGACGATTGCCGATCCGAAGATCGACGTCCGGATCACGGGGACGTCAAGCGTGCCCGCAGGTCTGGTGCCCTCTTCGCAAGATACCGATCTGTTTCGTGCGCTGCAGGAAGCGGCCCGCCGGCAGTTTCCCGGCGCGGAAGTGACACCATATTTGTTCCAGGCCGCGACCGACGCCGCCCCGTGGCGCTCCCGGGGGATCCCGGTTTATGGAATTTACCCGTATCCCATCGACGCAGACGATCTATCCCGCATGCACGGCAACGACGAGCGCGTCAGCGTCGAGTCGCTCGCGCAGGGCACACAGATGATTTACCAGACGCTGGTCGCCGCCGCCTCCCGCCGGTGACAACGATCCACGACATCGAGGTCACCACGATCGACGGCGAGCGCATGCCGCTGAGCCGTTATAAAGGGCAGACACTGCTCATCGTGAACGTCGCGAGCCAATGCGGATACACGCCGCAATACGCCGGACTCGAGGCGCTGTACCGAAAGTACAGGAATAAAGGCTTCGTCGTGCTGGGTTTCCCGTCCAACCAGTTTGGCCATCAGGAGCCGGGAACCGACCAGCAAATCCGGCAGTTCTGCTCGGAGAAGTACAACGTCACCTTCCCGATGTTTTCCAAAATCAATGTGAAGGGGACTGCCGCTCACGAGCTCTACCGGTATCTGACATCGAAGAAAAAGGGGTTGCTCGGACGCAGCGCGATCGCGTGGAACTTCACCAAGTTTCTCGTGTCGGGTGACGGCGAGGTGATCCACCGCTACGGTCCGCGCACCACGCCCGACGCGATCGAGAAAGATCTGGCCGGCGTGCTCCTATGAGCACACATATCTGGATGCTGTTCGCGGTGACCGAAACTTTGCTGTGCCTCACGCCGGGGCCGGCCGTGCTGTTTGTCATCTCTCACGGCCTCACTCGGGGCGGCACGGCCTCGGTCTGGGCAAACCTCGGGATTCTTTCCGGAAACACGTTCTATTTTCTGTTGTCTGCGCTCGGCTTGGGCGCCATGCTGCTCGCGTCCCACGATCTCTTCAGCATCATCAGATACGCCGGTGCGGCCTATCTGACTGTTCTCGGTATCCAGACGATTCGAGGTGCAGGTATTACGATGGACGCGACGGCCGCAGCGGAACAGACGCATTCCCGATGGCGCACGTGGGCTCGCGGGTTCGCGCTGCAAGTGGCTAATCCGAAGGCGTTGATCTTCTTTGTCGCGCTCCTGCCGCAGTTTATCGATGCCCGTATGCCCATCGCTCCGCAGGTGGCCATTCTTGCCGCCACATCGGTGCTGATCGAGTTCCTGGTGTTGGGGGGCTACGGGTATCTGGCGGGCCGCGCATCGGCCCTCGCCCACCGGCCGCGATTCGTCAAACAGACGAATCTCGCAAGCGGCGTCATGTTGATCGTGGCGGGCGCCGGTATCGCCGTATCGGGCCTGTCATCGAGCCGGTAGATGTCCGACCTCGAGCGGCAGTTCGGCCAGATAGACATTTACCTCTTCGACCAGCTTCTTCGCGGCCGCATTCGGGCGGGCATGCGGGTTCTGGACGCCGGATGTGGCTCCGGCCGCAATCTCGTTTACCTGCTGCAGTCGGGCGTCGAGGTGTTCGCGACCGACGCCGACGGTGGATCGATCGATCATGTCCGGAAGCTCGCCGCCACCCTGTCGCCGGATTTGCCTGCGGCGAATTTTCGCGTCGAGCCGGTCGAACGGATGACATTCGCCGATAGTTTCGCCGACGTCGTGATCAGCAGCGCGGTGCTTCACTTCGCGCGCGATCACGATCAGTTTTCCGCCATGGTGGCGGAGATGTGGCGGGTACTGAAGCCGGCGGGAATGCTGTTCGCACGGCTTGCTTCGTCCATCGGAATGGAATCGCGGGTGCAGCCGTTATCAGACGGGAGATTTCTGCTTCCGGATGGGAGCCGGCGATATCTGGTCGACGAGGAACGGCTGCTTACGCTCACCGGGAATCTGGGAGGCAGGCTCCTCGATCCAATCAAAACGACGATCGTTCAGAATCAGCGCTGCATGACGACCTGGGTGGTGCAAAAGGAGTGATAACAGCCGCCGAACAGAAGAAGGGCTTTTGGTACGCGGTCGTGTGCTACAGCCTCTGGGGCTGGGTGCCGATTTACTGGAAATTCCTGCACGGCATTCCGGCGCTTCAGTTGATCGGCCATCGCATCATCTGGTCGTGCGCGATGCTGATCGTCCTGGTCGCCGCTTCCCACGACTGGGATTCTCTCCTGCAGGCAGCGCGATCGCCGCGGGTGATCGCCATTTATACGGCGGCCGCGGTCGCCGTCGCGATCAACTGGTTCGTCTACGTGTGGGCCGTCAACGCGGGCTTCATCGTGCAGACCGCGCTCGGGTACTTCATCAACCCGCTCGTCAGCGTCGTCCTTGCCGTGCTCGTGTTTCGCGAGCGTCTCCGTGCGGGGCAGTGGGCCGCGATTGCGCTGGCGGCGTCCGGTGTGTTGTACCTGGCGATCATTTACGGCTCCCCTCCATGGATCGCGCTCGCGCTGGCGTTCTCGTTCGGGACATACGGGCTGCTGAAAAAGCTGGCCCCGCTTGGCGCGGTGCACGGCCTGACGCTGGAGACCAGCATCCTGTTCATTCCAGCGGTCATCTATTTGATCCACGCGTACTGGACTGGCGACGTCGGGTTCTTGCACGAGAACACCCCACGGAACCTGCTGATGATTGGCGCAGGGCCGCTGACCACGATTCCTCTGCTGTTGTTCGCGGCCGCCGTCACACGCATTCCCCTTTCGACGATGGGCATGCTGCAGTTCGTGAATCCGACACTGCAGTTCCTGATCGGCGTGCTCATTTACCGGGAGCCGTTCACGGCCGCCCAGCGAGTGGGATTTGTGATGGTGTGGGCCGGTCTTGTGGTGTTCGCCGTTGAAGGCTACATTACGCGGCGCTGGTTTCCCGTCGAAGAAGTTCCATGATATCGATTCGTCCCTACCGGATCGAAGACACCGAGGCTTGCTACCAGGCCGTCATGGAGTCGCTCAACGCGCTCTCTCGCTTCATGCCGTGGGCGCATCCAGACCTCACGCTCGAAACGCAGCGAACCTGGGTCACCAGCAAAGTCGCGGCCTTCGAGGAAGGCACCGAGTTCGAGTTCGTGATCTCTTCTGACGAAGGACACTATCTGGGCGGGTGCGGCCTCAACCGGATCGACACGCTGAACCGGCGCGCGAACCTGGGCTACTGGGTGAAGTCGTCCGCCTCGGGACGAGGCGCCGCAACAGCGGCGGCACGCCTTCTGGTGGAGTGGGGATTCGCGAACACGGAACTGCACCGCCTCGAAGTGCTTGTGTCGACGAGGAACGCCGCAAGCCTCCGTGTTGCCGAAAAAGCCGGTGCCGTGCGCGAAGGTGTCTTGAAAAGCAGGCTGCTGCTTGCCGGCGAGTGGCACGACGCCGTCATGCATGCTTTTGTGAGGGGATAGCGATGCACTACCTGTTGTTTTACGACGCCGTCGACAATTATGCGGAGCGGCGCACGCCGTTTCGCGCGGCACATGTCGCCTATGCGCGCGCGGCCGTTGCGCGCGGAGAGCTCGTGCTTGGAGGCGCGCTCGCGGGTCCGATCGACGGGGCGGTCTTGCTGTTCCGCGGCGATTCACCGGCGGCCGCGGAGAACTTCGCGAAATCGGACCCTTACGTGCTGAACGGGCTTATCAAAGACTGGCGTGTACGCGAATGGACGACCGTCGTCGGCCCAGCCGCAGAGGTCAAACTCCCGTTGTAGTCGGGCGACTCCTGATCACGACGGAGAACCCGAAGGCACGAAGGCGGAACCCGAAGGCACGAAGGCCAGAACCACCCAAGGCACCAAGAAAGAAATACTTTGGTTTGTGTCTTGGCGGGTTCAGCCAATTCGCGCCTGGTTCGCGGGAAAAGCATGCCAACTCGGTTCGAACCGAGTTGGCATTAATTTCGCGAGTGTCTCACTTTTTGCAACCTGTGCTCATTTAGGTGGGACGCACAGCATGTTTTGATGAACCGCGTCGCCCCGACCCAGATCGCGCGCGCCGCACGCCCCCGGCCCTCGATGCGCAAGTTGATTGGAAAATTGAGTCAGCATGCGGCCATCATCGCAACACTCCAGGCTCCCGACTTCAGGCCAGAAGCCCAAAGCCAGGAGCCCGAAGCCCGACGTTTCTCTTCGCGATCTTTGTGTCTTCGGTATCCTCGTGTCTTCGTGATCCTAATTCACCGCTATGCCCCACGGCCCTTTGCCCGCCTTAATCGTCTTGATCACGCCCATCGACGCAGCGTCGACGACCGTGACATCGCCAGACGGTCCGTTCGCGGTGTAGAGCTTCTTGCCGTCGGGGCTGATGCCCACACCCCAAGGGCGCATGCCGGCTTTCACTGAACCCACAATCTCGTTGGTCGCGGTGTCGATCGCCACCAGCATCTGTCCGCGGCCCGTGCTGATGTAAATACGCTTTCCATCTGGCGCTACCGCAATGCCCATCGGTTTGGCGCCCTCCCCGGTGATCTTTATCGTCTTGATCACCCTGTGGTTCTTCGTATCCACCACCGCCACCGTTCCGCCGTTCTCCGACGTGCAGTATGCGCGCGAGCTGTCCGGCAGGAAGTCGCATGCTCTCGGCCGAGGACCGACCTTGAACACCTTCGCGACCTTGTTGGTACCGGTGTCGATCACCGAAATCTGACTGTCGCCCTCCGAGGTGACGTAGACGAACTTCCCATCCGGGGACGTCGTCACGCCTTCGGGCTCCTCGCCGACGGGAATGCTCACGAGGATTTTCTCGCTGGGCACATCGATTACGCTCAGCGTGCCGGTGTCTTCGTTCGCGGCGAACACCTTCGATCCGTCCTTGCTGAGCGCCGTCTGCTCGGGATCCGACCCGCCGTGAAGCACGCGCACGACTTTCCGCTCTGCGATATCGAAAATCCCGATCCCGTCGGCAGCTTTGTCGGCCGGCGGCAGCTTGCTCTCGTCGACGCCCGGCCCGGCGATTGGCGAGCCGCTGAGCGCAACAAATAATTTCGTCCCATCCGGGCTGACTCTCACACCGCGCGGGCGCTTGCCGAGCGGCACGGTCGCGACGGTCTCGTCGGTTCCGCCGTCAATGATGGTGAGGTCGCCGCCCGGCTCGTTCGTGACGTAAACGTAGTACGGCGCCTTTGGCGGCGGGGGCGCCGGAGCGGCGGGCGCCGGCGCCGCAGCCTGCTGCTGCGGCTGACCTCCACCACACGCAACAGCCACCAGCAAGATCAGCGAAGACAGCGTGAAACCTGTGACTGGCCCAAAGCCTGAAGCCCAAAGCCCAAAGCCTTTCGATCCAAAGCCGTTCATAATCACTCCTAAAATCCTGACGGCTTCACCCAGAAACTCTCTTCCCAGGTGCCGCCCGGTTTGATGTATTGGAGCTCCTTGTACACACCTTTGTTCGCAAGGTTCAGTGCATTGGTGATGCCCGCCATCGGCTCGAAACAGATGAAGTTCGGCGTCGCGTAAGGACTCGCCGGCTGTGGCGGCGCCGCGCCCCTCGCGGCTGCAGGAGCCGGAGTGGCCGCCGGCGCATTCGGATTCGGCGGGGGAATCTGGCTGCCGCGGCCGGTGTTCAGCGGATTGGGCGAGTACATCACGAGCGATTTGTAGTTGGGGCCTTGAGTAACGTCGAGCTGCTGCTTGCGGCCTTTCAGCGTCACCGTCGAACGCCCTTGCGCATCCCGGGTGAGATCGCTGAACACATCGTCCAGGTTGTAGTCTTTCAACGCGCCTTTGCCGCCGGGAAAAAACTTGTCCGCCGGTTCGGTTTCGCCCGTTGGCACCTTCAGGTAATTCAGCATCCAGCGCGTGCGTGCAGGCACCGCAATCGTCCATTCCTCGCGCGGCGAATCGGTGAGCTGGTAATACGGGTGGAAACCGAGTGACACGGGCATTGGCTCAGCGGACATGTTGGTGACCTTGGCGTGCGTCTCGAGGATGCCCTCCTGCAGCCGATACGTCATTTCGATCGTGTGCGCGAACGGCCACTGTTTCATCCACATCGGTTGCTTGTAGGCATCGAGGCGGCTCGTGACCCACGCCGATTTTCCGTCCGACTTCGCCTCGAGCACCTGCCACTGATCGGTGCGGCTCATGAAACCATGAATCGGAATATTGCCTGTGACGTTGCCGAGTTGCATGTCGAAGGCGTACCGCTTGCCGTTGGCGTAGAACGCCTGTTCGTCGAGGCGGTTCGCCCACGGCGCGAGCAGCGGGATGCCGTGTAGCCCATTCGGCTTGGCCTTGAACTCGTCGATCGAGGCAAACGGAAATCTCAGCACGTTCTGTCCCTTCACCTTCATCTCGTAGGCCATATTGCCAACGGACGTGATGATGGAGACGACGGTCTGGTTCTTCGTGTCTTCGAGCGTCACGATGTCGCCGTTGCGCCGGGCGGAATACTGTTGGGCATGAGCAGGCATAGACACCGCCATGGTCGTGAGAAAAGCCGCAGCCGCGAAGCTTCGTTTCAGCATCATGTGAATCATCCTTGTTAGTCAGGCAATGCGAAGCTGAACACCACGTTTCCAGCGGCGAGCGCGACGTATTGCTTGCCGGCGACGGCGTAACTCAGCGGCGACGCGGCATTGTTTCCGCCGGTTTGAAAGTGCCACAGGTGTTTTCCGGTTTTCGCGTCGAGGGCAATGATATTTCCGTCGCGAGACGACGCAAAGAGGACGTTTCCGGCTGTCGCCAGCACGCCGTTCGTGAGGGACCCCTGGAAAACGGGGAACGACCACATCGTCTTTCCGTTTTCCGGATCGAGCGCTTTGATGCCCGCATTCGGAGCGGGTTCATTCGCTCCCCGAGCGGGTGGAGGACCAGAGGCACGGCCGCGGCCGAGATACTGACGTCCGCGTTCGACAGCCTGCGCCGTGCTCACATATTGCTGCCCACCCTCGGAGAACGCCAGGTAGAACCATCCGGTCACGGGACTGTAAGAAGGCGCCTGAAAGTTCGTCGCTCCGCCAACGGTCGGATAGACGAGAAAACTGCCCTCGGCGCTGGAATTCGATCCAGGAACCGGCTGCGGCCGTCCTTTTTCATCGAAGCCCTTGTTCCAGTTCTGATAGACGAGTGGTGTACCCGACAGGAACGCCCCGTTCGTGCGATCGAGCACGTAGAAATGTCCGTTCCGGTCGCCGTGGAAAAGCAGTTTCCGATTCTGGCCGCGCCAGATACGGTCGACCAGCATCATGTTCTGCACGGAATCCCAATCGTGCCCGTCGTTCGGCGTGAACTGGAAATGCCACTTCAGCTTGCCGCTGTCGGGATCCAGGGCCACTACCGAATCCGTAAACAGGTTATCCAACTCTCCACGTGGGGTCCGATCGAATTCCGGAGCGGGATTGCCGACCGGCCAGTAAATCGTGTTGAGCTCGGCGTCGTAGCTGCCGGTCAACCACGTCGGCCCTCCGCCGGTCTTCCAACTGTCACCCTTCCAGGTGTCGTTGCCGAACTCACCTGGCGCTGGAATCGTATAGAAGCGCCATCGGCGTTTACCGGTAGCGGCATCGTACGCATCGAGGAAGCCTCGGGTCGCGTACTCGCCGCCGGTGACTCCCGTGATCACCATGTCTTTGAGAACGAGGGGCGGGCTGGTGATGCTGTGACCCTCCATCGTATCTGCGACCTGCGCTTCCCATAGAGGCTGGCCTGTTCGCGCATCCAGCGCGATCAAGACACCATCGAGCGTGCCGACAAACAGGCGATTCCCGAGAATCGCCACGCCTCGCGAGAACGGGTTGATCTCGAACGGGTTGACGATCTTCTGCTGGCGTGTCCAGCGCCAGATCTGCCGTCCCGTCCTCGCATCGATGGCGGTCACCGTCGCGGGATTGCCGCTGCCCGTCGCATACATCACGCCGTCGACGACCAGCGGAGTTCCTTCGAGAACCGAATTGCCGCCGAGAACCGGGAACGTCCAGGCGGTTTGCATCTTCGACGCATTGGCGGTGGTGATTTGATTCAGCGGCGAGTAATGGTTGGCGTGATAGTCGCCCCAGTACATCAACCAGTTGTGCGGCTCGGCGGTCGCATTTCGCAGGCGCTCGTACGTGACGCCGCCGGCCAGCGGCTGCAGGACCGTTTTGCTGAGATCGCGCTCCCGCTGCATTTGGAGGTACGCCACCACATTCGTAATCTCGGCCGGCGTCAGCCGCTTCGCGTAGTCGCCGGGCATCAACGATTTGTTCTCGACGGTTACCGAGGCCAGTTTCAGCTTGTCGAACAGGTGGAGCTGGCCGCTCTGGTCGACCATCTGCAGCGAGAACGTGTCTTCATTCCGTCGAACTCCGCGGATCTCGCGGCCATCGGGCGTTTTTGCGACGATGGTCACGGGCGGTGGCGCACCGCGACCGCCGCCACCACCGCGTGCGCCGGCTGGCGGCGGCAATGGCTCGCTCGGGGCGACGATCTTCTGGCGGAGCGTGTTGGGGCCGAGCCGCGCGGCGTTCGACAGATCAGGGCCGACGATGCCGCCGCGCCCGTTCACCTCGTGGCAACTCGAGCAGGCGGCCTTGCCAAAGAACAGCGCTTCGCCGGCGGCGATATCGCCTTCGACAGGCGTCATGGCACCGGCGGCGCCGGCTGCGGGGGCGCCGCCCTGAAGGCTGTGAATGTAGGTGACGAGCTGCCAGACCTGCTCGTCGGTCAGCCGTGCAAACGGCGGCATCTGCGTGCCGGGGATCCCCGTCCGAATATTTCGGAACAGGTCGGCTGGCGCATTGCCGTGGGCCAGGCTCGATGTATTCAGCGCCGGACCGCCGCGATCGCGATCGCCCTGCGCCGCAGGTCCGTGGCAGGTCTGGCATGTCTGATTGAAAAGGCGTTGTCCCTCGGCCGCCGCAGTGGGACTTGATGCCAACGGGTTCTGCACGGTGTCGGACTGCTGCGCGAACAGCACGCCCACACTCAAGGCGACCGCGGCCAAAAACAGGTACTTGAATTCATTGGACATTGCCTGGTACTCCACCGATGAGAACGCGCTTGATCGTATGATGGGAACGCAATCAGACTACTCTGAATGACGCGCGTCGTTCAATTGCAGCATGGGCCAGCGCGCCGCGTCGCGATTGTCGAAGAGCCGAGTCTGCTGTTGCTCGCCGAGCCGACATCGGTGTACCAGTTAGCCGAGATTGCGTTGCGCGATGGTGTGCCGCTCGCCGAGGTCTTCGCGCGGGTGGCGAAGGCCGACCGAATCGGCTACGACGAGGTCTACGCCGGCCGGTCCGAGTGGCGTCTGATGGTGCCGATCGATCATCCGTCCGATCCGGCGCGTTGTCTCGTTTCGGGAACCGGCTTGACGCACCTCGGCAGTGCGGAAAGTCGAGATGCGATGCACGGCAAGACCGATGCGGAGCTGACCGACAGCATGAGGATGTTCAAGTCCGGCGTCGAGGGAGGACGTCCATCATCTGGCGCGATCGGCACACCGCCAGAGTGGTTTTACAAAGGATCTGGCGACGTTTTGCGGCCGCACCTCGACCCGCTGGTCGTTCCGCCATACGCGCTCGATGGCGGCGAAGAAGCCGAAATCGCCGGGGTGTATGTGATCGACGCGTCCGGGCAGCCGCGCCGCATCGGGATGGCGGCAGGCAACGAGTTCTCCGATCACAAGTTCGAGAGGATCAATTATTTGAATCTTGCAGGTTCAAAGCTTCGCGCGTGTTCGCTTGGTCCCGAGCTCGTGATTGATCCAGACTTCCAGCACGTCCGCGGGAGGGTCGCCGTCGAGCGCTCGGGGAGCGTGCTCTGGAGCCGCGAGATCTCGACTGGCCTCGACGAGATGTGTCACAGTGTCGCGAATATCGAACACCACCATTTCAAGTTCGAGGCGCACCGGCGGCCAGGCGATCTTCACGTGCATTTTTTTGGTGCGCCGAGCTTGAGCTTCGCAGATGGCGTGCAGATCGGTGACGGCGACGTCATGGCGATTCAGTTCAACGGATTTGGCCGTGCGCTGCGAAACCCGTTGCGCGTCGCGAATCCCAAAACGACTCCTCTGATGGTTCAACAGTTATGAAGGTCATGCAGAAAGTGAACCCCATACTTCTCGGCGGAGAATGGCTGCCGTCGCAATCCGCAGAGACGTTTCATGCCTATAATCCAGCGACTGGCCAGCCGCTGAGCGAGGAATACCCGGTCAGCGGTTGGGCAGACTGTGACGCGGCTCTAA
>Ga0068859_100001735_pt1 | contig 22203 bp, 17 predicted proteins | sample KBSSwiS22_FD_66585 | JGI IMG/M metagenome (GOLD analysis project Ga0068859, IMG submission 66585) | Switchgrass rhizosphere microbial communities from Kellogg Biological Station, Michigan, USA - KBS Switchgrass S2-2 | ecosystem: Host-associated > Plants > Roots > Rhizosphere > Soil ...
CGGTCGAAGGTCAGCACGCCATCGGGCTTGGGATAGGCGATCGGCTGCACCAGATCCTTGCGCCACAGGCTCTCGTGGTCCGGGTGGTGCTGGAGTGTGAACGGCAGTCGGATCCCGAGATGTTCGAGCCACATCGCGGCGCCCGCGAAGACCGTGCCGAGCCGATCGCCGAAACGCTTCACCAACGGCGCCACGTTGCGCACGCCGCGCAGCTCGGCCGCGACCCAGCTCGCTTCATAGGCTTGGGGATAGGCCGCGAGCTCGTCGCCCTCGCGGCCCGTCTGGATCGCGGCGAATGCAGCTTCGGCGGCCAGCATGCCGCTCTTCATCGAAGTGTGCGTGCCCTTGATTCGCGGCACGTTGAGGAAGCCCGCGCAATCGCCGATCAGCGCGCCGCCCGGGAACACCAGCTTCGGCACGGCCTGCCAGCCGCCATCGCTGATCGCGCGCGCGCCGTAAGACACGCGCTTGCCGCCCGCGAGCACCGCAGCGATTGCCGGATGCGTCTTCCAGCGCTGCATCTCGTGGAACGGCGACAGGTGCGGATTGGTGTAGCTCAGCCAAGTGACGAAGCCGAGCGCGACCTGGCCGTTTGCCTGGTGATAGAGGAACCCGCCGCCGTTCGATCCCGCCGTCTCGCTCAGCGGCCAGCCCTGGGTGTGAATCACGCGGCCGGGCACGTGGAGCGCAGGGTCGATGTCCCACAGCTCCTTGATGCCGATGCCATAGATCTGCGGGCCCACACCCTCGCGCAGCCCGAAGTCGCGGATCAGCTGCTTGGTCAGGTGCCCGCGCGCGCCTTCGGCGAACAGGCTGTATTTGGCATGGAGCTCGAGCCCGGGCTGGTAATCGGACTTGTGGGTTCCATCGCGCGCCACGCCCATATCGCCGGTGGCGACGCCTTTGACGCGACCGCCATCGCCGACCAATATCTCGGCTGCGGCGAACCCGGGAAAGATCTCGACGCCGAGTTCGCCCGCCTGTTCCGCAAGCCAACGACACAGGTTGCCAAGGCTGCCGGTGTAGCATCCCTCATTGTGCAGGAAGGGTGGCGTCGCGAATTCGGGGACGGAAAAGCGCGCCTTCCTGCCCAGCCACCAATGGTGGTTTTCGGTTACCGGCACTTCCGCAAGCGGGCAGCCACTGGCACGCCAGTTGGGCAGCAGCTCGTCGAGCGCGCGCGGATCGATCACTGCGCCCGACAGGATATGCGCGCCGACTTCCGAGCCCTTTTCGAGCACGCATACCGACAGCTCGGCGCTCGCTTCATTCGCCAGCTGCTTCAACCGGATCGCGGCCGCCAGACCTGCCGGTCCCGCCCCGACGATCACTACGTCGTACGGCATCGTCTCCCGATCGCTCATGCTCTTCTCCCTCGCAGTTCCGTAGCGGGACTCGCGTTTCCGCCTGTCGTCGCGCGCGTGCAACGGTCTGTCCGATGCTCGATGGCGGCTGGTTGACCCCGGCGTCAAGCTGGGAGTCTAAGGCATCGCATGGGTGGGGATGTGCACTATGATTGGGGGCACGCTGCGGCCAGCGCGCTCGATTGGTGGACCGAGGCCGGGGTAGACACGCTGGTCGAGGACGAAGTGCGCGACTGGCTCGCGCGCGTGCAGCACTCGACAGCCGTCCCCGTAGCGGAACTCCCCGCCCTCGAAACGCTTCCCGACAGTCTCGAAGCATTCCTAGCCTGGCGGGTGGGCGATGCCGCGCCGGAAGCCGGCTGGCACAGCCCGCGCATCGCTCCGCAAGGCGTGGCCGGTGCGGCGCTGATGGTGCTGCTCGACATGCCCGAAGCCGGCGACGCAGAGAGTGGCACGCTGCTGAACGGGCCCGAGGGCCGGTTGCTCGACCGCATGCTCGCCGCGATCGGACACAGCCGCGCAAGCGCGTATCTTGCGACCGTCGCAGTCGCCCGGCCGCTGAGCGGCTCGGTCGCGCGCGAAATCGAACCGCGGCTGTTCGACCTGGCGCGACATCATGTTTCGCTCGCCCAGCCCGCCCGGCTGCTGTTGATGGGCAATCTGGCACAGCGCGCATTTGCCGGTTCTGCGGGAGGTGCCGGACTGGGAAGTTTGGAAAATATTAACCACGGCGACAGGACAATGCAGGTCCTGGCGAGCTTCCATCCGCGCAGCTTGCTCGAACGGCCGGTGCGCAAGGCCGAAGCCTGGAAACATCTGCAACTGCTGATCGGGGAAGACAGCCTATGAGACTGCCGATCCTGCTCGCCGCTGCGGCGGCCATTGCATTCTCCCCGGCTGCGAGCGCGAAGGAAGCCGACGACCGGCTGCCATTGCCGATCGTCACGGCACCAGCGACATCGGTCCAGGTCAGCGCGACCGGCATACCCTCCCAGCTCAGCGAGGATCAGCGCGCGGGCTATCGGCTGGTGTTCGCAGCGATCCATGAGCGCCGCTGGGGCGATGCGCAGGCGCAGCTCGATGCAATGCCGCCGGCCGAGCTCCACGCGGTCGCGCGCGCGGAGATCTTCATCGGCAAGGGCTCACCCAAGGTCGAGGCGGATCCGCTGCGCGCCTTGCTGCTGAGCAACCCCGAACTTCCGCAGGCCGAGCAGATCGCACGCATGGCGCGGACGCGCGGCCTCGGCGATAGTGACTTGCCGGTGCTCCCGACGGCGCAGAAGCTCGTGTGGCTCGGCTCAACGCCGACACGCAAGCGTGCACACACAATCAAGAGCGAACAGGCCGCGACCGAAATCGCGCTCGCGATCCAGCCCTTCGTCAAGACCGACAACGGCCAGGAGGCCGAGACTCTAGTCGAGCGCTTCGCCGATGCGCTGACGCCCGAGGCGCTGACCGAATGGCGCCAGAAGGTTGCCTGGATCTATTATGTGTCGGGCGATGATGAGAACGCCCGTCGCGTTGCTGGCGCCGCGCAGACCGGTGAAGGCGAATGGGCGCCGCAGGCCGACTGGGTGTCGGGGCTTGCCGCCTGGCGCCAGGGCGATTGCAACGGCGCGCTTGCCGCGTTCCTGCGCGTCGCTGCGCGTGCCTATGACGAGGAACTGCGCTCGGCGGGGTTCTACTGGGCGTCGCGCGCCGACCTGCAGTGCATGCGCTTCGACCAGGTCGACAGCCATCTCCGCTCCGCCAGCCAATATGGCGAGACGTTCTACGGCCTGCTCGCGCGCCAGCAGCTCGGCATACCCGACACCGTGCGCCAGCCCGAATCCTATGTCGCCGCCGACTGGCAGGCGTTGCAGGCAGTTCCCAACGTCCGCGTGGCCGCCGCACTGTCCGAAGTCGGCGAATACGGCCTCGCCGACCAGGTGATGCGGCGCCAGGCGACGCTGACCAGCGCGCACGACTATCCCGCACTCGTCCGCATCGCCGGCCGGCTCAATCTCGCGCAGACCGAGCTGTGGCTCGCGCACAACGGTCCCGTCGGCGCGCGGCCGGTACCCGAAGCCTATTTCCCGACACCGAGCTGGACGCCTGCCACCGGCTGGCGCGTCGAAAAGGCGCTGGTCTATGCTCACGCGCTGCAGGAATCGCAGTTCGATACCAGCGCGCGCAGCCGTGCCGGGGCGATCGGGCTGCTCCAGGTGCGCCCGGGAAGTGCCTCCGACATGGCGCGTGCGCGCGGGATGACGGTCGTTGCCTCCGACCTCACCAACCCCGCCATCAATCTCGAGATGGGCCAGAGCTATATCGAGATGCTGCGCGATCAACCGTTCACGTCGGGGCTGCTGCCCAAGGTGATCGCCGCCTACAACGCCGGCCCGCTGCCGGTGAGCCAGTGGAATGCGACGGTCAAGGACGGCGGCGACCCGCTGCTGTGGATCGAAAGCATCCCCTATTGGGAAACGCGCGGCTATGTGATGACCGTGCTGCGCAACTATTGGGTGTACGAGCGCCAGCTCGGTGCGCCGTCGCCGAGCCGCGATGCGCTGGCGCAGGGCATGTGGCCGCGCTTTCCCGGCCTGCCCGGCGCGACCGCGACGCGCATCGCTTCCGCTCCGATCGCCGAGGGCGGTCTGGCCAGTGCCAATTGACGCCGGCATTGCGTTCCGGCCGGTTCGGATCGCAGTGCTCACCATCTCCGACACGCGGAGCCTCGCCGACGACCGATCGGGTGATACGCTCGTCGCGCGGCTGACCGAGGCGGGCCATGTCCTCGCCGATCGGGCGATCGTGACCGACGATCCGGAGCAGATCGTCGCGCGGCTGCACGGCTGGATCGACGATCCCGAAATCGATGTCGTGATCACCACCGGCGGTACGGGCGTCACCGGCCGCGACGTGACCCCCGAGGCGCTCCAGCGTGTCGGCGACAAGGAAATACCGGGGTTCGGAGAGCTCTTCCGCTGGCTGAGCTACGCCAAGATCGGCACCTCGACGATTCAGTCGCGCGCGACGGCGGTCGTGGCGCGCGGCACCTATATCTTCGCGCTTCCGGGATCGACCGGCGCGGTCAAGGACGGGTGGGACATGATCCTCAAGGACCAGCTCGACGTCCGCCACAAGCCCTGCAACTTCGTGGAGCTGATGCCGCGCCTGACGGAGCGCTGAGCGGCGCTGCCCCGGCTGCGGGGAATCGTCGCGATGCTTGACGTCGGCCTTTGCTGCCGCGAACAGGGGAACACTATCATGACACCATCGTCTTGCGGGAGGGGTTGCAACTCGCGTCGCTTGCAACCGAAAGCCCTGAAGCGCCGCCATGGATGAGACTGCTACCGACCAAGTTCAGGATTTCGCGCCCGCACCGCGCCCGACGGACCGCATCAAGCTGCTGACGATCGCTAATCTGGGGGTGCTCGGGGCAGTGATCGTGGTCGGGTCGATCAGCTTGCTGTCAAAGTCCCGAGCCGATCACGGCCCCACTCCGACGGTCGGTGTCGATGCTGACGACGTAAGTGGGGCAATGGTGGTGCGCGACGTTGGCCCGGCCGGAGACGGGAAGCGCTGGTACGATATTTCCTACACGGCGACGCTCAGGAACAAGGCGAATGTCGATCTGATCGTGCCGTGGAGCCTCGACGAGCTGTTCGTTGGCGAGATCGCGCCGGCCATGACAGGTGGCGCAGCCTTCATCAACGCGCCGCCCGCGCCCAACGGCGACGCTCCCCAGGGCGCCGTCAAATGGAGGCTGATCGGCTCGCAGGCGAGCTATCTGTGGACCGAGGAAGGGCTCGACGTCGGCAGCAGCTCGATCGACGAGAACGACATCACTAACTTCCTCGACGAAGCGCATATCCCGAGCGAGAATGCCAATTCCGGACTCATCGGGCTCTACGGCCCCGGCCGCACCAACGCCCACACCGCACATTTCCATTTCGAGGCACTGCCGGGACAATATGCCAGCGTGATGGTCAGCTATGGCACCACGACACACGAGCCGATGTTCGGCGACCCACCCGATTATCTATGGGATACCCGCCGCAGCAAGTTCGAGACCGTGCTGCTCGGCGATGCCACGGCGGCCAAGTGCAGTCTCGGCATCATCATCGAGAACGCCATTCCGCGTGACGGCTGTAGCTCTGGCGCAGCTTTGGCGGCAAAGCACTGACGACGCTTGAACGACGCGCAGCGCGCGGCAGTATCGTTCGGCTATTCCTCCGCCACGAATGCGCCGAGCTCGTTCCCCGCCGGATCCTTGAAGTGGAATCGCCGGCCACCGGGATAGGCGAAGATCGGCACGGTGATCGTGCCTCCCCCCGCAATCACGCGTTCCAATGCCGCTTCGAGGTCCTCGACCTGGAACAACGGCAGCAGGAACGCGATTGCGGCGTCGGTGCTGGCGTTGAGCCCCAGCTCGACGTCGTTGGTCGTCGTTGCGGCATAATCAGGGCCATAGTCGGTGAAGTCGCAGCCGAACGCGCCCGTATAGAAATCGATAAGGGGCCCGGTCGTTTTCGCGGGCAGCTCCACATAGCTCAATCGTGCCACTTTTACCTCCAATGTTCTTGCTTCGTTCTATCATGACGGCTACTCTGCGGCAATGGCTTCCAAACAGCCCAAAGCCCGCCCTGTGCGCGGCGCGACCCTCAACAACGAGAGCAAGCGGTTCAACCTGCCCGAACGCGAAGCCGACGGTGACTGGCTCGACGACCGCACCGGCATCGACGGCGAGGCTCCGCCGTTGCGCACGACGGTGACCGTCGAGAAGCCCAAGACAATCATCACGCGCAACCAGTCGCCCGACGTCGGCTTCGATCGCTCGATCAATCCCTATCGCGGGTGCGAGCACGGCTGCATCTATTGCTTCGCGCGGCCGACGCACGCCTACCACGACCTTTCGCCCGGCCTCGATTTCGAGACGCGGCTATTCGCCAAACCCGACGCACCGCGCCTGCTGCGCGAGGAACTGGCGAAGCCGGGCTATGCCTGCCGCCCGATCGCATTCGGCACCAACACCGACCCCTATCAGCCGATCGAAGCCAAATGGCGTATCACGCGCGGGTGCATCGAGTTCCTCGCCGAGTGCAACCATCCATTGACGATCACCACCAAGTCGGACCGCGTGACGCGCGACATCGACGTGCTGGCACCCATGGCGGCGAAGGGCTTGGCCGCGGTGATGGTTTCGGTCACTTCGCTCGACCCGCGGGTCGCGACCACTGTCGAGCCGCGCGCCCCGCATCCCGAACGGCGCCTCGCCGCCGTGCGCAAGCTCGCGGAGGCCGGCATCCCGGTATTCGTCTCGATCGCGCCGGTGATCCCGCAGGTCACCGACCATGAGATGGAGCACATCATCGAACGCGCGGCGCAGGCCGGTGCCAAAGCGGCATTCTTCCTGCCGGTGCGACTGCCGTGGGAAGTGGCGCCGCTGTTTCGCGCCTGGCTCGACACCCATTTCCCCGATCGCGCCGCCAAGGTGATGGCCACGATCCAGGCGATCCGCGGCGGCAAGGACAACGACCCCAATTTCCATTCGCGCATGCGCGGCCAGGGTCCCTGGGCCGACCTGCTGCGCACGCGCTTTCTGATCGCGGCGCGCAAGCACGGACTCGACGCGCACCATCCGCGGCTGCGTACAGATCTGTTTCGGCCGCCACGCGGCGCGCAGGGCGAGTTGTTCGACTGAGAAAGGACGCAGGCTCCATCTGTTTCGGTGACGGCGGTCGACCTTCGCATAACCGCGCAAGCGCGCGTAAGCCGCCAAGCTTGCCAAGCCCCGGCTTTCGGGCGAGATGGCGATTTTTGGTTTCAGGAGTAACCTCCTTGCATCTTCGTGCCGTGGCGCTTGCCGCGCTGCTTCTTCCGTCGACACTGCACGCGCAGACGGATCCCAACGCCCCGCAGGGCAAGCTTCCCGCCGGCCAAGTCAAGCCGATCGCATATCGGCTCGATCTCACCATCCTCCCGGATCAGGACCGTTTCTCCGGCCATACCGAGATCGACGCCACGTTGCTCAAGCCCGCAGCATTGCTCTACATGCACGGCCGCGACCTCAAGGTGAGCAAGGCGACCGCGACCATCGATGGCCGGACGTTCCCGGTCAGCTTCCACCAGGTTACGCCGACCGGTGCGGCGCGGCTTGATTTCGGGCGCACCGTTCCGGCCGGCAAGGTGACGCTCAACTTCGACTATGACGCGGCATTCGGCAGCGACCCCTCGGGTCTCTATCACATCAAGGTCGGCGACGAGTGGTACAGCTGGTCGCAGTTCGAATCGATCGATGCACGCTCGGCCTTCCCATCGTTCGACGAGCCTGGATTCAAGACCCCGTTCACAGTCAGCCTGACGACCAAGAAAGGCTATGTTGCCGCGTCGAACGCGCCGGAAACCGGCACGAGCGCCGAAGGCGCGCTGGTCAAGCACAGCTTCATGCCGACTCTGCCGCTGCCCACCTATCTCGTGGCATTCGTGGTCGGGCCGTTCGCCACCGCGCATACGGTCGTGCCGCCGACGCCGCAGCGCAAGACGCCGCTGCCGCTGCGCGTGATCGCGACCCAACCCAATGCCGGCAAGCTCGACTATGCGGTCAAGGAATCGGGCCGGATCGTCGCGTTGCTCGAGAAGTATTTCGGTCAGCCCTTCCCTTATCCCAAGCTCGACCAGATCGCCTCGCCGGTGATGCCGGGCGCGATGGAGAACGCCGGCGCCGATATCTACGGCGACAGCATCCTGCTGCTCGGCCCGAATGCCACGACGCCCGAGAAGAGCAATTTCGGGATGGTCGTCGCGCACGAGCTCTCGCACCAATGGTTCGGCGACCTCGTCACGCCGGCCTGGTGGGACGACATCTGGCTCAACGAGAGCTTCGCCAACTGGATGGGCTATCGCATCGGCGACGAATGGCGCCCCGAACTCAAGCTTGCCGCCGGCGCGATCGACGAAGCGCTCACCGCGATGGGCACCGACGCGCTCAAGGCCGGCCGGCCGATCCACCAGATCATCACGCGCGACAACCAGATCGACAGCGCATTCGACCAGATCACTTATGGCAAGGGCGGCCAGGTGGTGGCGATGATTGCTGCCTATCTCGGCGACGAGAAGTTCAAGGCCGGCGTGCGGCTGCACATGGCGCGGCACAAATACGGCAATGCCTCGACCGACGACTTCTTCGCGTCGCTCGCCGCCGCCGCCAAGGACCCGCGCGTGCTCGCGTCGCTGCGCGGGTTCATCGACCAGCAGGGCGTGCCGGTCGTGACGCTCCATCGCCAGGGCACTGGTTTTGTGGCGAGCCAGGCGCCTTACAGCTTCCTCGGCGCGACGCCCGGCAACCAGCAATGGATCGTGCCTGTGTGCCTCCGCCACGGCGCGACGAAGCGCTGCACGCTGCTCGACAAGCCGAGCATGGTGCTGGCGGCGCCGGGCAGCGGTGCGCTGATGCCCAACGCCGGCGGCGCCGGCTATTATCGCTTCGACCTCGACGATCGCGACTGGGACGCACTCATCGACGCTGCGCCCAGGCTCGCGCCCGGCGAGGCGCTCGCGCTTACCGACAGCCTTTGGGCGTCGTTCTATGCCGGCCATGCGCCGTTCGCGAAGCTGCTCACCGAGGCGCGCACCATCACTGCCAATCCCTATTCGGAGGCGGCGATCGACGGCGGCGCGCGGCTGCGCGGGCTGATTTCTCGCGGTGTCGTGCCCGAAGTCGCACGACCGGCGCTGCGCAGCTTCATCGCCGACCTCTATCGGCCGATGCTCGCCAAGCTCGGGTTCGATCCGGGCGCCGGCGCAGGCGCGAAGGACAGCGCCGATCAGCAGAACCTGCGCCAGTCGGTCGTGTCGAGCCTCGCGTTCGGTGCGCACGACGCAGAGGTTCGCACTCGGCTGCTGAGTGCCGCCGACGCCTATCTCGGCGGCGACAAGGCCGCGCTCGACCCCGCCTTTCTTGGGCCGGGACTGACCGTCGCGGTGCAGGAGCGCGGCCTGCCGTTCGCCAAGACGCTCGTCGACAAGGCGCTGGCCAGCGAAGACCCCGGCTTCCGTCGCGCCGCACTGGGCGCCACCAGCGGCGCCGGCGACAAAGCGATCGCCGAATGGCTGCTGCGCGACTTCACCGACAAGAGGCTGCGCAGCATCGAGCGGCTGAACCTCACCACCACGCTGATCGGCGATCCCGCGACACGCGACTTCGCGCTCGACCATCTGATCACTCGCTATGACGAATATGTCAGCGGCAACGGCATCTTCCAGGCCTCGCGCATTCCGGGTGCCGTCGCCGGGCTCTGCTCGCTCGAGCACGCCGACGCCGTGGAGAAAAAGCTTGGCCCGGCGGTGGCCAAGGCGGGTGTCGGCCAGCTCGCGCTCGACCGCGCGATCGAGCGCATCCGCAACTGCGCGCGGCTCAAAGTGGCCAAGGCCGACGAAATCGGGAAGACGCTGGCGGCCACTCACTGACCCATCGGGGGCTTCGCTGCACCGCAAAATACGTATTGCACCTCTGCAGGCTGCGCATAGGATGCTGCGTTGCAACAGGGGGGCAGCGATGGGTCGCATGGGGGATCTCGGCCGGCGGGACATTCTCAGGGGTTCGGTCGCGCTGGGGGGACTAGCCGGTTTGCAGGCATGTGCGCCGCTGCCCAAATCGCTGGGCATTCCGCGCCTCGCGGGACCACGGCTCGTGCCGATGCGCGTGAGCGCCAATGAGCTGATCGACGTCAAATGCTGCCTTCGCCCGTTCCGCCCGATGGGCTGTCGGCTCGACGCCGAGCAGATCGGCGACACGCTGGTGATCCATAACTATGGCCACGGCGGGAGCGGCTGGTCGCTGTCCTGGGGGTCGGCCGAAGTCGCGGTGGGCAAGGCGATGTCGGTCGTGCCCAAGGAAATCGCGGTGGTCGGCTGCGGGATCGTCGGACTGACCGCGGCGATCCAGGCGCAGCGCGCGGGGCTCAAGGTTACCATCTATGCGCGCGAGATGTTCCGGCGGACGCGATCGATGCGCGCAAGCGGCTCGTGGACGCCGAGTTCGCGCATCGCGCTGACGGCGCCCGCCGGCCCGGGCTTTGCCGACCAATGGGAACAGATGGCGCGGTTTTCGTGGAAGATGTTCCGTACCTATCTCGGGCTGCCCGATCGGCCGATCGACTTCGGTGATTCCTACGCGCTGTCCGACACGCCGCCGATAAGCCGCGCCGACCGGCACAAGATGGATCCGTCCATCACCGAAAGCTACGCCACCACGGGCATGCCGCAGCAGAAGGGCGAATTCGCCGACTATTCGGACCGCATCCGCGACATCAACCCGCAGCAGGTCGATCTGGCGCCGGCAGAAAATCCCTTTGGCACAGCGTATGGCAAGCGCTCTACAAACATGTTCTTCAATTTCGCCAGCTACGGCCATCTGCTGCTGTCCGAGTTCTTCCAGCAGGGCGGCAAGTTCGAGAACCGCGATTTCCATTCGCCGGCCGATATCGCCGCGCTCAAGGAGAAAGTCGTGATCAACTGTCCCGGCTATGCCGCGCGCGACCTGTGGCGCGACAAGACGATCATCCCGGTGCGCGGCCAGACCGGCTGGCTCTTGCCGCAGCCCGAAGCACATTATGGATTCAACTATAAGAACACCTCGGTGATGTCGAAGGGCGACGGCGTGGTCGTGATGCACACCTCGGCCGAACTCGGCGACATGGAAGGCGTGGGCAACAGCCTGGAGCTGCCGGACCGCAATTCCATTGTCGAGGGCCTCGCACTGCTCGCGCCGCTCGTCGACCGTCTGAGCCAAGCATGATGCGCGCATTTCTCCTCCCCGCGGTGCCGGCATTCGCATTGCTGGCGGCCGCTGCGGCAACCGGCCAGCAGCCCGGTGCAAGCACTGCGCGCGGCGTATACACCGAGGCCCAGGCCACCGAGGGCGCCGCGCTCTACAAGACCAGCTGCGCCGCCTGTCATGGCGACACGCTTGCCGGTACCTATGAAGTGCCCGCCCTCACCGGTCGGTTCGTCGGCAACTGGTCGAACGGATCGGTCGGCACGCTGTTCGATTATGTCAGTCGGGCGATGCCGCAGATGGCGCCGGGCTCGCTGAGCTCGGACGACAATGCGAAGATCGTCGCCTATCTGCTCAAGGCGAACGGCATGCCCGCGGGAGCGCAACCGCTGCCGAGCGACGCGGCAATGTTGAACAGGATCACGTTCGAGCCACCTCACGCGGCGCGCTAGTCGCGCCTGCATAGCGCGCGCGCAGCTCGGTCTTGAGCAGCTTGCCGGTCGCGGTGTGCGGCAGGTCCTCGACGAAGCGGATCTCGTCGGGCTGCCACCATTTGGCGCAGCTCGCCGCCAAATGCGCGCGGACCTCCGCCTCGCCGACGGTGGATCCTGGCTTGCGCACCACGAGCAGCAGCGGTCGCTCGCCCCATTGCGGGTGCGGAACGCCGATCGCCGCGGCCTCGGCGACGCCGCCGCAGCCGACCGCGGCATTCTCGAGATCGACCGAGCTGATCCATTCGCCGCCCGACTTGATCACGTCCTTGGCGCGATCCGTAATCTGCATCGTGCCGTCCGGATGGATCACCGCGACGTCGCCCGTATCGAACCAGCCGTCAGCGTCGACGCACGGCGCGTCGGCGTCGAAATATTGGCCGACAACCCATGGCCCACGCACCTGGAGCCGACCGGGAGTGACGCCGTCGCGCGGGCAGACGGCATCCTTGTCGTCGAGCGCGCGCAATTCGATCGGGAAGGCCGGCCTGCCCTGTTTGACGAGATGATCGAGCTGCTCATCGCGCGAGAGCGTGGCCCATTCGGGCTTGAGGCCGGCGACAGTCGCGACAGGCGAGGTCTCGGTCATGCCCCAGGCGTGGCACACGCGCACACCCATATCGAGTAGCCGCGCAATCATCGCGCGCGGCGCCGCCGCGCCGCCGATCAGCGTGTGGCGCAGAAACTGCGGGCTGCGGCCGGTTTCATCGATGTGGCGGAACATCGCGAACCACACCGTCGGCACGCCGCCGGAGTGCGTTACTTTTTCCTGGTTCATCAAGTCGCACAACGTGTCGGGGTCGTTGGTCGCGGAGAACACCAGCTTGGCCCCGACCATCGGCACCGCGAACGGCAGGCCCCAGGCGGCGGCATGGAACATCGGCACGATCGGCATCGCCACGGCATCGGTGGACAGATTGCCGGCGTCGGGTTGCATGCAAGCCATGGCGTGGAGCAGCGACGAACGATGCGTGTACAGCACGCCCTTGGGATTGCCGGTGGTACCGCTAGTGTAACACAGCATGCATGGTTCGCGCTCCGAGCCCTCGCGCCAGGCATAGTCGCCGTCCTCCTGGGCGATCAGCGTTTCGAAACTGTCCGGCCCTTCGGCATCGAACACGATATAGCGCTCGATTGCGGGCCAGCGGGCGCGCATCCGATCGACGATCGGCTGAAACACGCGATCGTAGAGCAGCACGCGGTCCTGGGCGTGGTTGGCGATGAATTCGAGCTGCTCGTCGAACAGCCGCGGGTTGATGGTATGGAGCACGGCCCCCATCCCCATTACGCCGTACCACGCGATCAAGTGGCGGCCATGGTTCATCGCCAGGGTCGCGATGCGGTCGCCGGGCCCTATTCCAAGCCGTTCCAGCGCCTGGGCCAAACGCCGCGCATCGAAGCGCGTCTGCGCCCAGTTGCTTCGCGTCTCGCTGCCATCGGCCCAGCGCGTGACGATCTCTCGCATCGGATGATCGGTGGCGGCGTTTTCGAGCACGCGCGACACGCGCAGCTCATAGTCCTGCATCCCTCCCAGCATGGCTTTCACCGCCTTTCGTTGCAACGTTACGCGCTTAGCTACGGGAGTCGAGAGGGCGCGGATGCAATGGATCCGGGCGGTCTCCGCAGTGCCTTCCGAATCCAACGAAATTGACCAAATTGACGCTTGCCATTCGTCGCTCCCGCCCCCCCTCCTTGCCACGAGCGGAACCGACCGCCGGTACCGGCCGACGCGCATCGATCGTGCGTTCCGACAGGTCCACCGTTCGATATTTGTTCCATTTGCCGGAGATACGAAGCAAGGTCCTACAAAACAAGCCGCGATGCTTCGCGCGTGAGCGAAAGGATCCTCAAGCCGTCTTATCGTTTACGCGCTTGGGCCCTTCCCTCGCTTCGAGTCGATCAGCACCGCCTGTTGCCATCGACTGGGGGGTTTGTCCGTGCGGTGGATGCAGCCTGCCCAGCAGCAAGGGCGCTTCTTCCCCTCGCGCAATTCGTCGCAGGTCCGCGCTATCCGGCGTTGGCGAGTCGCAAGTTGCTTGGCGTCTTCCACCCAACAGATGAACTCGTTGCGCCCGAGCGGTGTCAGCGCTTCCCATTGCGCAAGCAGAGCCGGGTCCGAGCGAATCGCGGCCTGCAGATCCTCGCCGGCCAAGTGGACCGTGCCATGAAGAAATGCGTGCGCCACGAATCTACCCTGCCTTCTCATTTCATTTGGTGGGCTTAGCACGATGGCAGCAAAATTCGACTTCGCCTATCCGACGCGTAGACGCATGTCCGCCGCCGCAATAGCGCGGAAGCGGTGCTTCCCGAAAGGGCGGCGCTTCGCTTAGAAACACCGTGCCGGGTCCGCCCGTGGTCGCAGGGATTCGGTTGATCGGGCTGTGTCGGCGGAAGGTGCAACGTGCGATGGACGACGTGTTCATCTCCTATGCTCGAGAAACGGCCGAAGTCGCAGCCGAAGCGACGCGGGCGCTTCGCGATGCCGGCTATTCCGTCTGGCGCGACGACGCGATTCCGGCGCATCGCCCCTATACCGACGTGATCACGGAAAAACTCGACGCGGCGAAGGCCGTGCTGGTCATCTGGTCTGCGCCGGCGGCGCGTTCGGAATGGGTGCGCTCCGAAGCGAACCGAGGCCGCGAGTTCGGCAAGCTGGTGCAACTCTGTATCGACGACACGCCGCTTCCGATGCCCTTCGATCAGATCCAATGCGTTCGCCTCGCCGGCTGGTCCGGCGACGACGCCAGCGCCGGATGGCAACATATCCTGTCCAGCGTGGCCGCGCTGGTGAGCGGATCCGCGCCGAGCGCCAGAGAGCCGCCACCGCCGTTGGCGCCCTCGGTTGCCGTCCTGCCGTTCCGCGACCTGAGTGCGGAAAAGGACCAGGGATATTTCTGCGACGGCCTGACCGAAGAGCTTCTGATGAGCCTCACGCGGCTCCCCGGCGTACGCGTCGCATCCCCGACACTGATCGGTGACGCGATCGGCCTGAATCGCGAGCAACTCCGTCTGCTCGGCGTTACGGCGCTGCTCGAAGGGAGCCTGCGCAAGTCGGGCGAGCGTGCTCGGGTAGCCGTGCGACTGGTCCAGTCCGGAAGCGGACAGGCCATCTGGGCGCAAAGCTATGACGCGATGCTCGGGGACATCTTCGCCGTCCAGGAAGAGATCGCCCGTTCGGTGGTCGAAGCGATGGGCGTGCAACTCCTGTCACGCGTCACGGACGAAGCGAAGTCGGTTGGGACCGGAAACGCGACGGCGCTGGACCTGTATTTGCGCGGGAAGGCACTCGTCGGTCGCGAACTCGAGTCCGAACGACGTACTGCCGCCGAACTTTTCCGGCAGGCAATCGCGGCCGACGGCCACTTCGCCTTGGCGCATGCTGCGCTCGCCGACGTGCTGACCGAGATGGCGCGCATTCGTCCCGCGGACTGGCGCGCGGCCGCCGACGAAGCGCTTGAGGCCGCCGATCGCGCGGTCGAACTCGCGCCGAACCTGCCCGAGGCGCATCTCGCGCGCGGCGGCGTCCTGCGGCTCGACCATCAGCCGCACGCTGACGTTGCGTTCGAACGCGCGCTCGAGCTCGGCGATCAGGATCCCAACGTCCATTACCGCTTTGCGCGCTTCCTCGTACTCGAGGGCAGGAAACGCGAGGCAATCGCACAATATGAGCGCGCCTTTCAGCTGGCGCCCGACGATTATCGCTACATCGTCTATACCATCCAGGAATATCAGGCGCTCGGCGATCGCGAAGGTGAACGGTCCGCGCTCGAGCGATGCTGGCCGGTGATCGAGCGGCACCTTGGCGTCAATCCGGAGGACGTGCGCGCGATCGGCCATGGTGCGGGCGTGCTGGCGTTGCTCGGCCGAACCGCGGACTGCAACGCGTTCATCGAACGCGCGCTTCGATTGCGCCCCGACGACTATGGAAACCTCGCCAATCTCGCTTGTGCCGCGATGCTCAACAACGAGCCCGATCGTGCGTTGGACCTGTTGGAACGCGCTGTCGCGACGGGGCGCGGCGATCGTGAATGGATGCTCCAGGACAACGACTTGAAGCCGCTGCACGGCGATCCACGGTTCGAACGGCTGGCGGCGCAAATGATGTGAGGGTAAATTCCGCAGCTCCTGGTCGCCGCTATCGAGGCCACAGGGAGATCGGTTCGTGTTCGTCGGACCGACGCACGCTTATCAAGGCGAGCGGGCTCCTGCGCGGCGCACAGGCTTAACCTGACTGCCAGCTTTCGGACTTGAACTCGATACTCACCCCGTCAGGGGAAGGATTGAGGAACAGTCGCAAAGCCCGGCATCACCAAGCTGGGCGTGGCCTCGGCCGCTCGTGCCGTAGCCGTACACGCTCGGTTTCGGTTTCGTGCGGCTTGGCAGCGACGACCTCCTTGGGAACGAACTTTCCCGTCGTGCGGTCGCGATAAACCGTACGCAGAAGTGCATCCTTGTCGCGCATGACTGATCCCCGATCCGAAACAGTATGCGTATGTAGCGGTAACGACCCCAGTTGGGCAATCGCCTGACAGAGGGCTGATCCGGCGGATTGCCAGCCACAATCATGATGCTGGCCGGAACCGATGCCCGAACAACGCGAGCAGCTGGGCGACCCGCTCGCCAGCCTAGGCGCCGGCGTTGGAGAGCGATGAACCCGGACTTCGGATGACGCACTAGCGGCGGAACTCGACCAGTCGGAGGCGGCGAAGGAACGCCGCATCGAGCGCCGCCTTGCGGTTGGTCGCGAGAATCACCGGGCCGTGATGGGCTTCGATTTTGGCCAACAGATAGGCGACTTCGATGTTGGCGTAGCGATCGTGGCTGTCCTTGATATCGGTGCGCTTTCCGAACAGCGCATCCGCCTCGTCGAGCAGTAATACTTCCCCGCCCGCGGCGGCCGCGGCAAAAATGCGATCGAGTGCCTTCTCGGTTTCATCGACATATTTGCTTACGATGTGCGAGAGATCGACACGGCGAAAATCCAATCCGAGAACGTGCGCCAGCGCCTGCGCTGCCGCGGTCTTCCCGGTTCCGGTCCGACCGGCGAACAGCGTGGCAGGAAGCGGAACGCGGCGCGACAGGCGCTCGGCCCAGAGAGTCCTGATCTCGGCTGCGATCCGGTCGAGCAACTCGGTCATGCCGTTCCCTCAACAAACGCGGCAGATTGTCGCCATGTCGGTTGTACCACAGATCCGCGCGCAACCTCGAGCGGCGTGATCGGCTTGGTCGTTCGAGGTGAATGCAGCCGCGTATGACCCCAGCGGCGGATCGAGAATCGCGGCCAGCTTAATCGGATTTTGACGAAGGCTCGGTTGGGCCGAGCAGCGCTCCGTCGCGCAACGCTTTCGGGTCCGTAATAAAATTTCCGCATATCTCGCGTTCGCACAATTATCATACAATCGTACAATAGCCGTTTCCACGGCGTGACGATTTCTGTGGCTTTAGAGCTACATCTCCCGGAAATCCGAGCGTTCCCATATGAACACAAGCTTTACAGTCGATCCTGCGCGCCGCACGATCGCGCCATGCCTCTGCACGCCTTAGCGGGTGCAGCATGAAGGCGGCTAACCACCCGGCCGCCACGAATGGCCGGGGTCAGATGAGGAACATAAATGAAGACTATCCAACTCAGCGCGCTGAGGGCGGGCACCGCGTTGGCAAGCGTCGCGGCAATCGCGATGGCCGCAGCCCCCGCGCACGCGCAGAATGCACCGGCGCCGGCGAGCGTCGACGCAGCTGCGCCCGAGCCCGAAGAGCCGAGTGCCGAAATCGTCGTCACGGGTTCGCTGTTCAAGCACCCCGAGACCGTCACGGCCTCGCCGGTTACCGTGTTGTCCGCCGATAATCTGAAAAAGGCCGCCATCACCAACATCACCGATGCCGTGCGCTCGATTTCGGCCGACGGTGCCGGCTCGATCGGCAACGGGTTCACGAGCGGCTTCTCGGCCGGCGGCGCGGCCGTGTCGCTGCGCAACCTCGGCGTGTCGTCGACAGTGGTGCTGATCGATGGTCTGCGCTCGACCAACTTCCCGCTGAACGACGACGGCCACAACGCCTATGTCGACCTCAACAGCATCCCGATGGTCAACGTCCAGCAGCTCCAGGTGCTGAAGGATGGTGCGTCGTCGCTATACGGCGCGGATGCGATCGGCGGCGTGGTGAACATTATCACCCGCAAGCATATTACGGGCATTGAAGGTGGCGCCGAAGCCGGCGTCACGGCGAAGGGCGACGGTCAGAAATATCGCGCGCACCTGCTCGCCGGCTATGGCGATTACGCCAGCCAGGGCTTCAACATCTACATCGGCGGCGATTACGAAAAGGACGGTCGCATCACTGCCGACTCGCGCGGCTTCCCCTTCAACACGCTGGATCTGCGCGCGATCGGCGGCGTCGACAACAACCGTGCCGACGACACGCTGACTTCGCCCACCACCGACGCGGTCGTCACGCGTACAACTCAGACCGATCTCAACAACCCCTTGGCGGGCTCGGTCGCGAACGCCACCACGCCGGCGATCTTCAATTCGCTGACGCCTCTCTCGAACTGCCGGTTCGGGACGTTCTCGGAGAACGGATCGCGCGTCGGCACGGCGTGCGCGCACGACCTGACCCGCGAATATGCACAGATCCTGCCCTTGCAGGAACGCTATGATTTCGTGGGCCGGGCGAGCTTCCGCGTCGCCGAGAATGTCGAGGGCTATGTCGCCGCCAGCTATGCGCATGACCGCGTGGAAATCATCCGGGTTCCGGTCGGCATTCGGCAGACCCAGGCGTTCGGCGGCAGCCCGGCGACCGCGACGAGCAATCCGGGCATCGTGCTTCCCGTCTATATCTGCTCGGCCGGCGTGAATTGCGCGACCGCGGCCGATCGGCAGCTCAACCCCTACAACCCGTACGCCGCGGCCTATGCCACCGATCCCACCCATGGTGCGGCGCGCATCTATTATCTGTTCGGCGATATTCGTTCGGGCAGCAAGCGCGTCAACGAAGTGTTCCGCGCTAGCGCGGGGTTGAAGGGCGAGTTCTCGGGTTGGAACTGGAACGTAGAGGCAGCCTATTCGCGCGACAATCTCGACCTGACCTTTTACGGCTTCCCCAACCTCAACGGACTGGTGAAGGCGATCAACACCGGTTCCTATAATTTCGCCAATCCCAGTCTCAATTCCGACGCTGTGCGGAATTCGGTGGCGCCGCCGATCACCACGCCGTCGCATTCCACCGAGGCGACTGTCGATGTGTCCGTCGACCACACTCTGTTCGCGCTGCCGGGCGGAGACGCCAAGCTCGCCGTCGGCGGACAGTTCCGCCGCGAGACCCTGGCCAACAACAGTGCCAATCCGAACCTCGACGTGCCCGGCTTGACCACTGCCCAGGCCTATGGCGCCCGCTCGGTATGGGCCGGTTATTTCGAGATCGAGGCTCCCATCGTGGACTCGCTGCTCGTCGACCTTTCCGGCCGCTATGACCATTATTCGACGGGTATCGGCCGTTTCTCGCCCAAGGTCACGGCGAAGTTCCAGCCGATCAAGCAGATCGCAATTCGCGGCACCTATTCGCAAGGCTTCCGCGCTCCGACCTTTGCCGAGTCCGATCCGCGGAGCTCGTTTTCGGGCTTCGTCGGCCAGACGCCAGACAAATTCTTCCAGGCCGCCCACCCGAACAATGCGGCGTACACCGTCGCCTATAGCCTGGGCCGGGGATATGTCGGCAATCCCAACATCGAGCCCGAAAAGTCGCGCAGCTTCACCGCCGGCGCGATCTTCGAACCGGTTCCGTGGCTGACTCTGACCGCCGACTATTTCAACGTGAAGAAGTCGAACCTGATCGTCACCGGCCCGCTGACTCCCAACGCGATCACCGCTTACTACTCAGTTGCATCGCAGACCTTCGCTTCGGCGTCTGCTGCGGCTGCCGCCGGCTGTGCTGCCGTCGCCGCCGTTGGCGCAGGCTATTCGTGCAACGTCATCGATGGCGCGGATCCGTTCTCGCCGAATGCGCTGCCACGTCTGCTCGTGCTCAACGCGCCCTATGTGAACGCGAACTATGCGATCATTTCGGGATTGGAATTCGGCCTCGACGCGCGCATCCCGATCAGCTCGGATGTGCGTTTCGAAACCCGGCTCGACGTACAGGAAACGCTGAAATACGATCTGCATCCTGCAGGCGGAGCGGTGCAACGCTATGCCGGCACGGTGGGTCCCGAGGATCTGTCGTCGGGCGGCGGCACGCCGCGCTGGCGCGGAAATTGGCAGAACACGCTCGTGGTCGGTCCCGTGGCACTTACTGCCACGACCTATTATGTCAGCCGGATCAAAGCCGTCGCTGCCGATCAGTCGTCATCGGGATCCAATGCCGACATTTCCTGCGCCTCGGCGGTCTATAAGGACGCCAATGGATCGGGGAATCCCTTCTGCTACGTCCACAGCTTCATCTACACCGACCTGAACTTGAATGTGAAGGTGAATGAAAAATTCCAGTTCTTTGGAACGATCGGGAATATCTTAAATGCGCATGCGCCACTGTTTGCCAACACGGCCTACACCACGCAGCCGAACTATTTGACGTCGTGGCACACGCCGGGCCTGATCGGCCGGACGTTCCGCGCCGGCGCGAACTTCAAGTTCTAAATCTGCAGTTCGACTGCATTTGGGGCGGCTCCGTTGGGGCCGCCCTTTTTTTGCGCGCAGCTTTGGCGACGGTGGCTCGATCGAAATGCGCGCGACAGCCCGTTGATCGCCATGATATTTCTATTATAGTCGAATTATGGAATCAAAAAACGCCGTCGCCGCGCTATCCGCGCTCGCTCATGAGAGTCGACTGACCGTTTTCCGCATGCTGGTGCAGGCCGGCCATAAGGGGATCGCTGCCGGCGAGATCGCACGCCGGCTCGACGTGCCGCCCAACACGCTTTCGTCGAATCTGAACATCCTGAGCCATGCGGGGCTGATCGACAAACGGCGTGACGGCCGCTCGATCATCTATGCCGCGCGATATGCGAATATGGCCGAGCTCCTCCAGTACCTCCTGCAGGACTGCTGCGGCGGCGCGCCGGAGGTCTGCGCGCCGCTCGCAGCGCTCGTCCTCGACAGCAGATGCGCGGCGGGAGGCTGCGCATGAGCGACCGCTTCCATGTCCTGTTCCTGTGCACGGCGAATTCGGCGCGCTCGGTGCTTGCCGAAGCGGTGCTCAGCCGCCTGGGCGGCGACCGCTTCCGCGCATTCTCAGCGGGCAGTTTTCCGCGCGGGAAGGTCAACCCGGTCGCGCTCGAGCTGCTGCAGTCGCTTGGCTACGACATTGCGGGCTTCCGCTCCAAGAGCTGGGACGAATTCGCCGAGCCGAACGCGCCGCGGATCGATCTTGTCGTTACCGTTTGCGATAACGCCGCCGGCGAGATTTGCCCGATCTGGCCCGGCCATCCGCTCAAAGCCCATTGGGGAATCGAGGACCCGGCGTCGGCGGACGGCTTTGGCGGACGTGAGGCGTTCCTCAGAGCCTATGGCTATCTGAGTGCGCGGATCGGCCGGCTGGTCGCGCTGCCAGTCGAGACGATGGACGCGGCCGCGCTCAAGGCGGAGCTGCACGCCATCGGCCGCAGCGAAGGCGCGACGGAACTGGCCGCCGGCGCGGAGCCGGCCGATGTGGTGATCTATCACAATCCGGAATGCGGCACGTCGCGCAACACGCTCGCGATGATCCGCAACGCCGGTATCGAGCCGCACGTGATCGAATATCTCAAGACGCCGCCGTCGCGCGCGATGCTCGAGCAACTGATCGCGCGCGCCGGAATGACGCCGCGCGAACTGCTGCGGCAGAAGGGCACGCCCTATGCCGATCTCGGGCTCGAGGACGAAAGGCTCGACGATGCCGCGCTCGTCGATGCGATGATGGCGCATCCGATCCTGATCAATCGCCCGCTGGTCGTTACTCCGGTCGGCGTGAAGCTCTGCCGGCCCTCGGAGGCCGTGCTCGATATCATGCCCCGAGCGCAGCAGGGCGCATTCACCAAGGAAGATGGTGCGCGCGTCGTCGATGCGGCGGGCAATCTTATCCCCGCCGACGCCGCATGACCGGGTTCAGGCGCGCACTATTCGCCGAGGCGATCGGCAGCCTCCTGCTGTTCGCGACGGTGATCGGCTCGGGGATCATGGCCGAGCGCCTGTCGGGCGGCAATGTCGCCGTCGCGCTGCTCGGCAACACGCTCGCGACCGGGGCGATGCTGTTCGTGCTCATCACGATGCTGGGACCGATCTCGGGCGCGCACTTCAATCCTGCGGTGACGTTGGTATTCCGCCTGCGAGGCGAAATCGGGACCCCGGCCGCGCTCGCCTATGTGGGTGCGCAGCTGGCCGGAGGCGTCATTGGAGTCTGGGCAGCGCACCTGATGTTCGATGTGCAGATCCTTCAGATTTCGGAAAAACTTCGTTCCGGTCCTGGTCAGTGGGCCGCGGAAGCGATCGCGACATTCGGACTGGTGTTCACGATCCTCGGCACGATCAGGGCAAGGCCGCAATGGGTGCCGGCCAGTGTCGCGCTCTATATCACCGCCGCCTATTGGTTCACTGCCTCGACGAGCTTCGCCAATCCG
>Ga0068859_100001736_pt1 | contig 22196 bp, 16 predicted proteins | sample KBSSwiS22_FD_66585 | JGI IMG/M metagenome (GOLD analysis project Ga0068859, IMG submission 66585) | Switchgrass rhizosphere microbial communities from Kellogg Biological Station, Michigan, USA - KBS Switchgrass S2-2 | ecosystem: Host-associated > Plants > Roots > Rhizosphere > Soil ...
AAAAGGCGGGATTCACGGCGCTCGTGATCACGATCGATACGGCGGTCTCCGGCATGCGCGAGCGCGATCTGCGGAACGGGATCAAGGAGTTGATCGGCCGGGGTCCGTCGATGCTTCCGTATCTTCCCGACATGATGGCGCATCCAGGATGGCTCGCCGCCATGCTGATGGACGGCGGGCTCATGACATTTCCCAACGTCGTGTTTCCCGACGGGCCCATGGCGTACGCCGACGTCAGCAAGACGCTCGAAGATTCAGCGGTGTGCTGGGACGATTTGAAATGGATTCGCGAGATCTGGGACGGCCCGATCATGGTGAAGGGTGTGCACACGGCCGAAGACGCACGCCGCGCCGTTGATCAGGGCGCCAGCGCCCTGGTGGTGTCGAATCACGGCGGACGTCAACTTGACGGGGTGCCCGCCACGCTGCGGGTGTTGCCGGAAGTCGTCGCCGCAGTGAACGGGCAGATTGAAATTCTCGTCGACGGCGGCATCCGCCGCGGCAGCGACATCGCGAAAGCGCTGTGTCTCGGCGCTCGCGCGGTGCTCGTCGGACGCGCGTACTCTTATGGTTTAGCGGCAGCGGGAGAGGCGGGCGTCGCGCGAGCCGTGGAAATCCTGCGCGCCGATCTCGTCCGGACGATGAAGCTGCTGGGCGCCGGTTCGGTCGCTGAGCTCGATTCGTCGCTCATCAACGTGCCGGCAACATTTCCGGCGCGTGCGGGTGGCGTGTAGTTACCAGCGCGTGGCAGGAAAAAATCCCACGCACCCGGCCGCCCGTGGAACATCCGGCAACCCGGTACCTCCCGGACGCGTCAACACCACCGACCAGGGTCCCGGCGGCTGCTCCAGATCGAACACGGCAGCGATACCTTCTGCAGCGACGGTCCGATAGGCCGTCATCCTGCCGAGGGTGCTCAGCGTGTCGAGCACCATCTCCTGAAATCCTGGCGTAAACCGCGAGTCAAATCCAAGGTAGATCCCCACGCGCGACTTCCCCTCGAGCGCGGCCGTGAGGTCGTCGCGGCGGCAGTCAGGCCCCGGGCCGTAATACCGTATTTCGAGAATGGGTGCTCCATCCGGCTCGTACGCGCGTCCGAGATTCGGCGGCGCGACGTTGACCCCCGCATACCACCACACGGCCGGCAACCCCAACCGCACTGTCGCCAGCACGTCGCCCGGTCTTCTCTGCGCGAGCAGAAAGCCGACTCCCGCGCGATCGTCGAGGTTGTGGTTGCTCCGGGGCCGGACCCGGACGTCATGTACGCCCCTGCGAATGATGTCGCCGCTGACGAGCAGCGCGAGCAGCGCGGCGACGATCGCGAGACGTGGCCGCGACTGCTCGGCGGCAACGGCAATCGCCAGATAAAGCGGCGGAAGCGCCCAAAGCGAAAGACGTTCTTCGAGGGGGACGAGATGAAATCCACCGAACACGAACGCCGACACCGGCACCGCGATCAAAACGGCGCCGAGTGAAAAGTGCCGCCGCACCGCGATCGCCGCTCCCACGGCTGCGGCTATCCAGAACGCGGGCCACATTTCGGCGCCGCCAGGGTTGCGCGCCAGCATGGGAACTTGCGATGCAAGCCAGGCGAGGGTCTGCAGCGGGCCCGCGTCATCTGGTGGAAATGCGTGCCACCAGTAATCTTGCAAGTACTCGCTGTGCAGCACGTAACGCATCGACAACCAAAAATGCACCGCAAACGACGCGAGCAGGATGATCCCGGGAACCGACGCGAGGAGCGCCTTGCGGACACCCGCGCGCTGAAATACCACGAGGCCCATAACGGCGGCGCACGCCGGTGCGGTGAAAAGCGCTCCGTTGGCAATCCACAGTGCAGCGCTGGCCATGAGCCACCAGCCAAGAATGCGGCCTTGGCGAACTTCGCCGTGGCGTTCCACGGGCTCGAGCGTCCAGACCGCGAGCGCCGGCAGCAGAAGTCCGAAGAACGCGTCGGCGGAATACTGTTTCGTTTCGAGCGGAAAAAATGAGATATAGAGTCCGAACGAGCACAACGAGGTGAAAACGGCAGCCCCGACCGGCCGCAACCAGCGCCGGCCGGCCCATACCGCCACCCATAGCGTGGCAATGCCGAAGAGCACGGGCAGTGCTCGCAGCGTGCGCTCGCCGGCATCGACCGTGACCAGAAGCGCGCGCTGCAAAATGAGCCAACCCAGTGGAGCCGCTTGATGCAGCCAGAGCGGTCCTGCGAGCTCGAACACCGAGCGGTCGCGGAAGTTGAGCGCGATCATCTCTTCGTCAACCCAGAGCGGCCGCGTCCAGTACCACTGATAAATCAGCGATCCGGACCCGAGCAACGCGATGATCGCGGACGGAACGTACTTCAGGGCTTGGTGACTTTCACGATGGTTAGTGGTCGATGGTAGTGGCCGATGGTCAGATTATAGAGGGCAGAAGGCAGAGGGCAGAGGGCAGAGGGCAGAGGGCAGAGCACTCCGGCTCCGAGCTCAGGCCAGGAGCCTGAGGTCTGGAGCCGGAAGCCCTTTGAGAAGCCTCTTTGTTAGACAGTTCCCCGCCGCCCGACCACGAGACGGTAGATAAACAAGACGAGGACGGCGCCCAGAATCGACATGAATACGCCGGCGGACTGATTCGGGCCATACATGCCCGTCATCTGGCCGATGTAGCCACCCAGAACCGCGCCCACGATCCCGAGCACAATCGTTACGATAATGCCGCCGGGGTCCCTGCCGGGCATCACCAGCTTCGCGATCACACCAATGATTAGCCCGAAGACAATCCAACCCAAAATCCCGAACATCGTGCACCTCCGTGCGTCGTTGAATGCACGACGTATTCCAAACGGTGTTCAAGCGCATCATCCCAGCCTCACCTAGGCTCGCCGCTTAATTACTCGACCGTGTCTCGACGGGCGGCACATACTCCGGCACATGGTTCGTCACCGGCTTCAGCGACCGCAGATACGCGTAGATAGCTTTGAGATCGGCGTCGGAGGCGTTCCTGAAAGCCGGCCACGGCATCGGCGGATTGATCGGGCGCGAGACGCCCATGTGCCTGCCGGTCCGGATGGCCTTGATGAACATATCTTCGGTCCAGATCCCGAGGCCGGTGTTCTGATCCGGCGTCAGGTTGGCTGCGTAGCTGACACCCCACGGTCCGCTGAACGCCGTGTTGGTCGCGGCGCCCGACCAGAGCCACGGCCCGTCGGTGCGGGGGGCCGGGGGCAACGTGCCTATCTGTTCCGGATGGCCAGTCAGCGCCCGGCTCATGTCGGGTTCCGGGCCATTCGCGCCCATCCTCCACGGTGTATGACAATCGTTGCACCCCATCGACGCCACGAGATGGCTGCCGCGCGCGACAACGGCCGCCGGAGTCTGCTGTAGAGACCCGGCCGGTGCTGTCGTGCTGGTTGCCGAAAACGCCGCCGCTGCAACAAAACCGACTCCTGCGATCACCCCGATGAGCTTCTTCATGTCTGCCTCTCTTTTGTGAAAAGTGTTTCGCACCATGTTTCCCCCGTCCGCAGGAGAATTTAGCGGCTTCCAGAAGAGGCGGTTGCTAAGAGTTACCTAACCGAATCTGAAGAATTTCCTAAATAGACGATAATTTCGGGAAATGAGCGGTGCGCGCATCAATCGGTGTCTCGAACACAACGTCTCGGTGGTGGTGGGGTCGGTGAATGGCGCCGGCGAGCCGTCAACCTGCCGCGCCCTCGCCCTGACATCTGAGGACGGATTGTCGACGCTCACGGTTTATGTGCCTGTGAGCACCAGCCGCGACACGATTGCGAACGTCGCCACGACCGGCCGGCTGACCGTGGTGGCGACGCATCCTCTGGATCACCATTCGGTGCAGTTGAAGGGGAAGGCGGCGACGGCGAGGCTGGCGCGCGAGGACGAAGCCAGCGTGGTCAGTCGCGGCTTCGACGGTTTCGCGGAGCTGCTGAACCGCATCGGGATTCCGCCCCGTGTGACGAATGCCGTCACACGCTGGCCGGCATTCGCTATCGAGATGCGCGTTGAAGAGATCTACGACCAAACCCCAGGTCCGAAGGCGGGGATACGGCTCAAATGAGGTTGTCGGACCTTTCCCGCTGCTTTCAGGGGATTATACCGAGCGTCATCGCGACCTGCGACGCGGGCGGCACGCCCAACATTGCGTACTTGAGCCAGGTCTATTTGATCGACGAGCGCCATGTGGCGCTCTCGCGCCAGTTTTTCAACAAGACCCAGCGCAATCTCGACGAGAATCCGCTCGCCTGTCTCGAGATGGTCGATCCGCTCACGTTTCAGGCGTATCGTCTGCGCCTGACATTTCTCCGGTCGGAGAAAAGCGGACCGTTGTTCGACCAGATGTCGATGCGGATCGAGGCGATTGCGGCGCACACCGGGATGACCGGAATCTTCAAGCTGATCGGCTCGGACATCTTCGAAGTGCGATCGGTGGAGAAGGTGGAGGGGTTTCTCACCGCGGCTCCGGCCGAGTCACCAGGCGACGCACCGACGCTCGACGGCCGCCGGTCGGAGGTCCGCGGCCTGCAATGGGTCTCGGATCGCATCAATCGAGCCTGCGACCTCGAGTCGCTCCTCGCGGCGGTTCTGCAGGCGCTGCAGGAATACTTTTACTTTTCCCACACGATAGTGCTTCTCTACGACGAGATTGCCGGACGTCTCGTGACGATCGCGAGCCGCGGATACGGCCAGAGCGGCGTCGGAGCTGAAGTGGAGATAGGGCAGGGATTGATTGGGACCGTCGCCCGCGAGCGCCGGCTGCTCAGGTTCAAGAACCTCGATTCGGATCTGCGCTACAGCCGCACGATCCGCCGGGAATCATCCGAGACGGGATGCGCGGAAATTCCTCTTCCGGGTCTGTCCGATCCGCAAAGCGTGATGGCGATTCCGTTGACGGTCGGCAATCGACTGGTGGGTGTGCTGGTTGCGGAAGATCGCGATCCGGTACGGTTCAGCGAATGGCACGAGGCGTATCTCGAGATCATCGGGAACCAGATCGCGCTGGGCATCGCTCGGATGATCGATCGGGCGGCAGAAGAGGCGGAAGCCGCGGAACCTGATCCCGCAACGCGGCCATTGGCGCCGCCAACGACGGCGCACGCCCCGGTGCAAACCGGCAAGATGGCCGCCACGAAACAACACACGTTGATTTACTACAAGAACGATGACGCGATCTTCGTCGACGGCGAATACCTGATTCGCAACATTCCGGCTCGCATTTTGTGGAAGCTGCTCGAAGAGTCGCAGCGCACCGGACGCACCGAGTTCAGCAATCGCGAGGTGCGGCTCGATGAATCGCTGGGGCTGCCGCCGGTGAAGGATAATTTCGAAAGCCGCTTGATTCTGCTGCGCCATCGCCTGCGGGAAAAATGCCCCGACCTGCAGATCGTGTCTACAGCCCGGGGCCGATTTTCGCTTCAGAAAAACGCGACGATCGATATGATCGAGCGGTGAGAAAGGTTTTTATCTGAACGTATAGCCGACGCCGAGTTTCAGGTTGGCTGCGTCGCCCGCCCCGATCTTCGCTTCGAAGAACAGCCCGCCGGTCTGCTGCGCCCCGATGATAAAGTTGAACCCCGCACCGGTATTCGAGCCCCCGTCGTTGTGCCGGAAATTCACAGACGGTCCGGCGCCAACGTACAGGTTCCACGGCCCGCGAGAGGGAAATCCGTAGGTGAAGTCCAGATTGAACGCCACCATCGTAATGTCTTCGCCAATTCCGATATCGACGCTTGGACGGAAGCGAAGCCGGTCGACGAGCGGCGCGCTGCGCAAGTGGCCGCCGAAATACACCTGATCGGGATCGACCGACATGCCGCCCTGCACGCCAGTGCGCACCTGTGCCGCAGCCGATGTTGAAGCGATCGGCGACAGGAGCAATGCGGAAGACATGCAGAACCACGCAAGAGGACGAAATCGACGCATATAGAGCCAACCTCCTGCCTAAAGATCATTCAAAACCCGATCCACAATACGTGTCCGACATGCCGCTGTCCACGAATGGAAATCCGCTGATACACGCTCGAGGCTTGACGAAACGCTTCGATCAATTCACTGCCGTCGACGGGATCGACTTCGACGTGCACGCGGGTGAAGCGTTCGGATTTCTCGGACCGAATGGCGCGGGTAAAACATCGACGATGCGGATGATTGGATGCGCATCGCCGGTGACGGCCGGTGAGCTGGAAGTGCTCGGCATGAGCCCGCGGACGCACGCGAGCCGCATCAAGGCGCGCCTCGGCGTCGTTCCGCAGATGGATAATCTCGACTCGGAGATCACCGTTCGCGAGAACCTGCTGATGTATGCGCGGTACTTCGATATTTCGAGCGACACCGCGAAGCGGAAAGCCGGCGAGCTGCTCGAATTCGTCGAGCTCTCGGAGCGCGGCGAGGCGCAGGTCGAATCGCTGTCGGGCGGAATGCGGCGGCGCCTGACGATCGCGCGGGCGTTGATCAACGATCCGGACCTGATCCTGCTCGACGAGCCGACCACCGGCCTCGATCCGCAGGCACGTCATGTGGTCTGGGATCGCTTGTATCAGCTGAAGAGGCGCGGCGCCACGCTGCTGCTGACCACACATTACATGGACGAAGCCGAGCGTCTCTGCGATCGCCTGGTGGTGATGGATAAAGCGAAGATCGTGGCCGAGGGTTCGCCGCGCGCGCTCATCGAACATTATTCGACCCGCGAAGTCCTCGAGCTGCGGTTTGCGGGCGAGACGTCCGCACTGGCCAATATCGTGGCGCTGCTGATAGGCGTTGCGGAGCGGGTAGAGGAACTACCCGATCGCATCCAGCTCTATACGACCGACGGCGAGCGGGCGCTGCAGCAGGTGCATGCGCTGGGCCTGCCCCTGGAAAGCGCAGTCGTGCGGCGCTCGACGCTGGAAGATGTGTTTTTGAGGATCACGGGCCGGGGACTGGTCGAATGACCACCTTGGCGCTCCGCATGGTGCAGCGCAACGCGCTCGTCTACAGGCGCGTCTGGCGCGGCAGCGTCTTCTCGAACTTTCTGCAGCCGACGTTGTTTCTGATTGCCATTGGGGTGGGCCTCGGCTCGATGATTGACGGCGGCGGGGCCGCCTTGCCCGGCGGCGTCGGCTTTCTTCAGTTCCTCGGCCCCGGCCTGCTCGCGGCCGCGGCCATGCAAACGGCGTCGTTTGAATCGAGCTATCCCATCCTCGGAAAGATCACCTGGCACCGCAACTACGAGGCGATCAGCGCGACACCAATGTGCGTGGCCGACATCGTCCTCGGCGAGCTGGCGTGGATGGCGATCCGCTTGACGACGGTCGCCGTCGCGTTCGCGGCCGTGCTGATGGCATTCGGTATTCCGCGATCGATGCTGACGCTCCTCGCCATTCCTGCCGCCGTGCTCACGGGCCTCGCGTTCAGCGCGCCGATCATGGCCTGGGCCGCCACACTGAAGAACTCCGCCAACTTCAACGTGATCTTCCGTTTCGGCATCACGCCGCTCTTTTTGTTCTCCGGGGTGTTCTTCCCCGTGACGCGGATGCCCCAGTGGACTCAGCGCGCCGCCTGGCTGACGCCGCTGTTTCACGGCGTCGAACTGGTGCGCGGTCTCACACTCGGCAGCCTCGAGTCGCCGGCGTGGATGATCCACGTGAGCTACCTCGCGGCGATGCTCGCGATCGGGACGCTCGCCGCACTGCGGACGTTCCGCCGGAGGCTGCTCTCGTGACGCGGCCCCAATGGCCGTCGCCGCGCCGCGCCTCGCGCATGGTGCAGCGCAGCCTGCTTGTCTACAAACATACGTGGCTGGTAATTTTTACCGGGTTTTTCGAGCCGTTGTTCTATCTGATGAGCCTTGGAATGGGCCTCGGGGCGATGGTGCCCGACATCGCAGGGGTGAACTACAGCGCGTTTGTCGCCCCGGGCCTGTTGGCGTCGAGCTGTATGAACGGCGCAATCACCGACGGGTTCTTCAATATCTTCTTCAAGCTGCATTTTCAGAAGACCTACGACGGCATCCTCGCGACGCCGATGCGGGTGCCCGATATCGCCTTCGGAGAGATGCTCTGGGCCGTGACGCGTGGCTCGCTCTATGCGTGCTCGTTCCTCGTTGTGCTGCTCGTCTTCGGCCGCGTGACAGGACCGCCGATGCTTCTGTCTCGATCGGCGTGGCTGGCACTGCCAGGCGCGGTGCTCGTCTGCATGTCGTTCTCGTCGGTCACCCTGTGTCTCAGCAGCTTCGTGAAGAAGATTCAGGATTTCGACCTCGTGATGGGCCTGTTCGTGATGCCGATGTTTCTCTTCAGCGGAATTTTCGTGCCGGTCAGCCGGTTTCCCCAGCAGATTCAGTGGTTGATCAAGGCGGCTCCGCTGTATCACGGCACGGCGATGTTGCGGCAGTTGACGACTGGCATGGTCGATACCGGCATTTTCATCCACATCGGCTACCTGGTAGTGGTCGGCGCGGCGGCGTTTACATTAGCCATGCTGCGGTTGGAGCGTGCGCTGATAAAATGACCGAAGAGGTTGGCGTGAGAGTTGCTTTGGCTGACTGTGCCTCAACTGAGTATGCCTAGATCTGTCCAGAGAATCGAACGCGCTGTCCGGACAGCTCTCCAGCCAGCTGTCCAGACAATCGAACGAGCGGCCCAGACAGTCGAACGCGAGGCACGGCGTATCTGGGCAGAGGCTTACCCTGTGTATCGGCGGCATCGCCGCGTCATTCTCGGCGTGGCGGCCGCCGTGTTCATCCTGTGTGCGGCAGGCTTCTGGGCCATTGTCGCCACACTCCCCGGACGCGACGAGCTCCGCTCGCTTGGCGAGATGTCTCAGGCGACGACGCTCTACGACATCCACGACAAGCCGGTTTTTACAATTTTCAAGGAATACCGGGTAGAAGTCGGCCTCCGCGACATGTCGCCCCATCTCCGGCGTGCGCTCGTGGCCGTGGAGGACCAGCGGTTTGCCGACCACCACGGTATCGACGTCACACGGGTCGTCGCCGCCGCGTGGGCGAACTTCCGTTCGGGCCGCCGATCTCAGGGCGGCAGCACGATTACGCAGCAGCTGGCGAAGCAGGCGTTTCTTGGCCGTGAAAAGACGCTGCTCAGGAAAGTCCGGGAGGCGCTCCTCGCCGTCCGGATCGAGCGGATGTACTCGAAGGACGAAATCCTCGAGCTGTACCTCAATAAGGTGTACTTCGGGGATGGTCTGCACGGCGCGGAGGCTGCCGCGCGCGGCTATTTCGGGAAACCCGCATCTCAGTTGAGCCTGTCGGAAGCTGCACTGCTCGCCGGCCTGGTAAGGGCGCCCTCGAGCGACGCGCCGACGGTGAGCCTGGCTCGAGCCAAAGCGCGCCGTGCGCTCGTGCTGAGGGCGATGTTGGAAGAGGGCATCATCACCAGCGAGGCGTTCGAGCGCGCATCTCGCGAACCGATCGAGCTGCGCGACACGCTCCGGCGCGAAGAGCCGATCGGCCAGTACTTCAAAGAAGAAGTGCGGCAGCAGCTCGTCAAGCAGTTCGGCTGGGAGCGCCTGTCGGAGGGGGGCCTTCGCGTTTACACGACGATCGATCCCGAGATGCAGCGCGCCGCCGAAGCGCAGGTCGCCGAATCGCTCGCGCAGATCGCCGCGCGACGGGCGGCGAGGAAATCGGTGACGCCAGGCGGCCCGCCGCTCGAAGCCGCGCTCGTCGCTCTCGATCCGCGCACCGGCCAGGTGCGTGCGCTGGTGGGCGGACGTGGGTTCACGACGAGCAAGTTCAATCGCGCCATGCAGGCTCAGCGGCAGCCCGGGTCCGCGTTCAAGCCGTTCGTGTACGCCGCCGCGCTGGAATCGGGATACTCGCCGGCGAGCCTCGTCACACATCTGGATCAACCCATCCAGACGCTGCAGGGCGCGTGGATGCCGGAAGACGAACATTCCAGCGGAGCGGCGATGACGATTCGTGCCGCGCTCCGCACGTCGAGCAATCGTGCGGCGGTGCGCATGCTCGAAGAAGTCGGCATCGCGAAAACCGTCACGTATGCGCAGAACCTCGGAATCGGCACGCTGCCAAGCGTGCCCTCGCTGGCGCTCGGGTCCGGCGAAGTCACGCTGATGTCGATGACGCAGGCGTATTCGACGTTCGCGAATGGCGGCCTGCTGAATCATGCGACCTTCGTCCGCCGGGTCGAGGACAACGACGGCAAGGTGCTGTTCGAGGCAAAGCCGGAGCCGCGTCAGGTGGTGTCGCCCGCCACGGCGTTCATGATGGCCAGCATGCTGTCCGACGTGGTGAATTACGGCACCGGGTACCGCGCCCGGCAGGAGGGTTTCACGCTGCCCGCGGCCGGAAAAACCGGCACGACGAACGATTTCGTGGACGCGTGGTTCGTGGGCTTCACGCCGAACCTCGTCGCGGGCGTCTGGGTCGGCTTCGATCAGCCGCAGACGATCATCGCGAACGGATTTGCCGCCGATCTGGCGGTGCCCATGTGGGCGCGCTTCATGAAGGCGGCGACCGCGGGAGACAAGCCTGAATGGTACAGCCCTCCAAAGGGCGTCGTTGCCGCGAGCGTCTGCCCCGTTTCTGGATTGCTGCCCGGTGAGTTCTGCGACCGCGTTATCAGCGAATATTTCGCGGCCGGGACCGTGCCGACGCAGATCTGCCGGGCGCACGGGCTTCCGTTCGACGGCACTCAGCTGGCGGCCGTGCTGCCAGGCGGGCAGCAGGAACAGGCGCCGTCATTTGGCACCGTAGCGAAAGACCAACCCGGCCCAACTGCCGTTGCTCCCGCCGTCACCGACTCTGGCGCCATCGTGACGCCGCCCGAACAGCCCAAGAAGCGCGGCTTCTGGGCGAAGGTGTTTGGGAGGGGTAAGGACAAGGATGATAAAGAAGAGAAAGATAAGGGGAAGCAAGTGACGAGTGATAAGTGACAAGTGACGGGTGTCACGCTTTGCAAAGCGTGTCACCCGTCACTCGCCGCTGTGTCGTTGCTCTTAGAACACGAACTTCAATCCGAACTGCAGAATTCGCGGATCGCCGACCACCGGAACGGTTCTCGTGATGCGATTGTAGTTGGCACCGCTCACGCTGGTCCGAAAGTCGCCTTGCGAGGTCCCCGGGATATCGAAGTTCACCTGATTGAAGATATTGAAGAACTCCGCCCGGAACTGAACGTTCATATCGCTTGTCATCTTGAAGTTCTTGAACAGTCCCATATCCCAGCTGTGCAGCGAAGGACCGGTCAGATAGCCTTTCGGAACATCGCCGAACGTCCCGACGTCATTGACGGCAAAGGCCGCGGCGTTGAACCAGACAGTCTGATCAGAACCGGCAGGTGGTTCGATTGGCTGGCCAGTGAGTTTGGCGCGATCTCTCGTCGTGCCCAGGTTGCGTCGTGAGTTGTCCTGACCGCTCACGATGTTGAACGGCGCACCGGTTTGGAACTGCATGACGCCGGTCCACTGCCAGCCGCCAAGGACCCAGCGCAGCGGACTTTGCATGGACTGACCCGGCAGTTCCATGACCCAAGAGGTCGTGAAGCGGTGCCGGCGATCCTGGCTCAACGGACCCCAGAGGAGCGGATCGCGCTCGGCTGGCTGAGTCTCGTTCCAGGGAATGATCTCGTCGCCAAAGTTGCCTTCGACCTTCGACAGCGTGTAGTTGCTCGTGATCGTGTAACCCTTCGAGTACCGCTTGCTCAAGGTCAACTGCATGGAGTTGTAGTTGGACTTGCGGTCCTGGACCTGCGACTCGATCGATCCGATGTTGGCCGCCGCAAACAGCCGCCGGGCGTCGCTCGTCGCCGTGGTGGCACCCACTGAATAGACGGACGGGTTCAACTGCACGGTGAAGCGGCCGTTCCGGTTCCTCGATCCCACATAGGCCGCGCGGGCCATCAATCCCGTCGCCACTTCGCGCTCGAACGTGAGATTGAAGTTGTAGGTCCTCGGAACCACATAGTTATCGCCGAACGTCGAGATCAACACGGGGGTCGGGAAGACCGCCCGGGTCGTGCCAATCGTGTCATCTGTGATCAGATTGAAGTCACTCCGTCCGCGATATGGATCGGAGAAGGGTCCCGTGGGGCGTGTGACGCTGAGTCGAAGGCTGTAGGGCGGCGCATTGACAGCGCCGTTCCCAGACTCGCCGTCGCGACGCTGATCGTAGAAGCTGCCGCCGCCGCCGCGAAGACTGGTCTTGCCGTCGCCGGTGATGTCCCAGGCGAACCCGAAGCGGGCACCGGTCGTATTGGGTGCGGGTTCGACACCTTCCTCGCCGATGTATCCGGGGTCTCCGCGGTACGTTTCGCCGCGAGGCGCTGCTGGGAAGACCGTGGAATGGACGTTGGCATTGTAGTCGGCGACGCTCCAATGCATGATGCGGCCGACCTCCTCATGCCACGGCGGCGAGTACTCGTACCGCAGGCCGAGGTTCAGCGTGACGCGATCGGACACTTTGAAATCGTCCTGCGCGAATGCCGATCCGTAGAACACGCTGTAATCCTTGTACTCGCCCGTGCCCTGATCGAACGTGCCGATTTGACCGAGCATGAAGTCCGCTAACGCGTTCCCAGTTACGCTGCCGTTGAACACGAAGTGTCCGGCCCGGCGGAACTCGTTTCGGATCTTCACGTTCTGCGACGTAATTTCAGTGCCCACCTGGATCTGGTGCTTGCCCTTCGCCCAGTTGACATGGTCGTTGATTTCAAACCCGTGACGAGGGAACTGCGCGAGCAGGTTGTCGTTGATTGAAAAGAATCCTTGCGCATTGATTTCCGATATCGACGGAAGTGACGGATAAATCGGGAGCCGCACGCCCAAATCCTGCATGCTTGGCACGCCGGCGGGCGGATATCGCTTCGACGCGAACTTGTTGTATCCCACGCGGAATTCGTTCAACAGCGTGCTCGTCATCGTGCGCTGCCACGATCCGACAACGTTCTGAATGCGCTGCCGGGATCCGAGCGTCGGATTGCGATAGCTCAACAGATTGCCTTCGGTATAGGTCGGGTCGTTGGTGAAATGATCGAAGAAGTACCGCGCACTGAACTGGTTCTTCTGTGTGATCTGGTAGTCGACCTTTCCGACGATCTGGTCGTCTTTTTGCCCGATCGTACGAGGGACCTGGTAACCGACAGTGCTGCTGGCCACGTGCGGGAGATACTTCAAGACGTTCACCGACGCCGGGTCGAAGCGGCTGACGGGGATCTGATTGTTCGGGAAAAACCCGCCGTTCGGATCAGCCAGCGGCGTGCTGATGCTGCTGAAATCGCCTGCCCGCATGGCGTCGCTCGGCACAAATCCGACGACGGTGCTGCCTATGTTGTGAAGTCTGGTGCCCTGCCAGCCCGTGAAGAAGAACAGTTTGTTGTGCAGGATCGGGCCGCCGGCATACCCGCCGAACTGGTTGCGCTTGAGGAAGTCCCTCTCGGGCGAGAAGTAGTTCCTCGAATTGAACGTGCGGTCGCGGTTGTATTCGAACCCGCCGCCGTGAAAGTCGTTGGTCCCGGAGCGGGTGACCGCGTTGACCACGGCGCCGGCGCTGGCGCCCTGCGCGGCGCTGTAATTGCTGGTCTGGATGCTGAATTCCTGGAGTGCGTCGGGGAACGGGAACGGCTGATTCTGTTGGAAGTATGAATCCGTGTGATTGGTGCCGTCCAATCGAAACGACGCCATGCGTGATTCGGACCCGTTGGTCGAGAGCCGCAGCGCGCCAGGAATCGTCTTTCCCGATTCCTGATCGACTCTGTCGAGCACCATCCCGTTGACCATCATGCTCAGCTTCGCGGCATCGCGCCCGTTCAACGGTAGTTCAACAATCCGTTGTCCGTCGACCACTTCACTGAGGGTTGCCGACGTAACGTCGACTGCCGCCGCTTCACCCGAGACCGTCACCGTTTCGGAAAGATCACCGAGCTCGAGCGACAGATTGAGTGTGACGTTCTGGTTTGCCTGCAGCAGGACTCCTTTACGCTGCGACGTGCGGAAGCCAGAGAGCTCGGCCGAAATGTCATAGGTCGTAGGACGCATCGACGTGAAGCTGTAACGACCGTCCGCGCCAGAGACCGTGTCCCTGGCGAGTCCCGTGGCCACTTCGACGGCTTTCACGCTGACCCCTGGAACGACGCCGCCTGTGTTATCGGTGACGACACCGTTGATTTGGCCAGTCTGCGCAAGCGCTGGGCTTGCGACGAGCAATGCGAGAAACACTGTCGCGAGTATTCGTCGGATCATGACACTCCCTCTTTGTTGACGAGCCTCTTGGAACCTGCGGTCCCGCGAATGTAATTTGTGGGCAAATGCTACGCTCCGCGTATGCAAATGTCGAGCAAAAAGTACCCGGCCTTTATCGTTAAAGTATTCGCGTTTCTGTCAGAAATAAGTCCAAAAACTTGGATAAAAAACCGGCGTTTTGTATCATGGTCACTCCTCAACCGGTCCTCATGATCGAAATCGGAAGGCGCATCAATGACAGCCATGCATGAGATTGATTACAAGATTTTCGGCGACGATATGCAGTTCGTCGAGGTCGAGCTCGACCCCAACGAGGCGACCGTGGCCGAAGCCGGTGGGATGATGTACATGGAAGACGGCATCGAGATGGAGACCATCTTCGGGGACGGATCGCAGCAGCAGAACGGCGTGCTCGGTGCCCTCATGGGCGCCGGCAAGCGGCTGCTGACCGGCGAATCGCTCTTCATGACGGTCTTTATCAACAGGACCGGACAGAAAAAGAAGGTCGCGTTCGGCGCGCCCTATCCTGGAAAAATCATCGCTCTCCATCTTGCCCAGCTCGGCGGCGAGTTGATCGCGCAAAAGGACTCGTTTCTTGCCGCCGCCAAAGGCGTCAGCATCGGCATTGCCTTTCAACGGAGACTCGGCGTCGGCCTGTTCGGCGGCGAGGGATTCATCATGCAGCGGCTGCAGGGCGACGGATGGGCATTTGTGCACGCCGGCGGCACGCTGCACGAGCGGACGCTCGCCGCAGGCGAGCTGCTTCGCGTCGACACCGGCTGCATCGTCGCGCTCCAGCCGTCGGTGGCCTACGACATTGAATTCGTCGGCAAGATCAAGTCGGCGCTGTTCGGCGGCGAAGGGTTGTTCTTCGCGACGCTCCGAGGACCCGGAAAGGTCTGGCTTCAATCGCTGCCGCTCAGCCGCCTGGCGAATAGAATTGTGGCAGCGGTGCCGAGCGCAACCCGAGGCGGCCGCGAAGAAGGATCGGTGCTCGGACGGTTGGGCGGATTGCTGGATGGGGACAATGGGTGAAGCGAAAATTGAAGATTGAAGACTGTTGATTGAAGATTGATTGAAGGATTGAAGATTGACGATTGAAGATTGAGGGAATATTGAGGGAATCAAGAGGATGAAAACGCCAGTCTTAATCCTAATAGGGACGACGGCGCTGATGGCGAGTTCGGCGGCAGCGTTCGCGCAGCTGTCGAACGATCCATTTCCCCAGCCGATCGCCGCCACCGAAGGCGTCGTGAAAGTGAACTTCAAGGAGTTCGCGTCGCTGCCCGATTCGAACGGGCAGAACGCCCGGATGATGCTGCTGATCGACGAGCCTGGCACCAAGCGGCTGTTCGTGAACGACATGAACGGCCCGCTCTACACGATCAGCTACGACGGCAAGACCGTGACGCCGTACGTCAACATCAATGACGAAAAGTGGGGCGTCGGCGTGCAGTTCAACGGCAACGAGCGCGGCATGCAGAGCTTCGCGCTGCATCCGCAGTTCGGCCAGCGCGGGGCGCGTGGGTACGGGAAGTTTTATACGCTGACCGACACGACGAACAAGACCCCAGCGGCCGATTTCAAGCCGAACGGCGGCACTCACACCCACGACACCGTATTGCTCGAGTGGACGGCGAAGACGCCGGCGGCGCCGGCTTATGATGGCGGCCCGCCCCGCGAGCTGATCCGCTGGGAGCAGCCGTTCAGCAACCATAACGGCGGCCACATCACGTTCAATCCGCTCGCGAGACAGAACTCGCCCGACTACGGGCTGCTCTACATTGGCTTTGCCGACGGCGGAAGCGGCGGCGACCCGCTGAATAATGCACAGAACCTGAGCTCGTCATTCGGAAAAATTCTGCGAATCGATCCGCTCAGCCCGTCCGGCCCGCCCGGATTGACCAGCGCGAACGGCAGGTACGGCATTCCTCCGTCCAACCCGTTTGCGAACGATAACAACCCGGCCACGCTCGGCGAAATCTACGCCTACGGCGTGCGCAATCCGCAGCATCTTTTCTGGGATCCGAAAAACGGCAGCATGCTCATGTCGGACATCGGCCAGAACACCGTCGAGGAGATCAGCCCCGTGACTGCGGGCGCCAATCTTGGCTGGAATGTGTGGGAGGGCAGTTACAAATACATCGGCCGCGAAGGCATCAACCTGAGCGATCCTCACAGCGATGCGAAGATCACCTATCCCATCGTCGAGTACGGGCAGGTCGACCCGCTGCTTCAACCGAACTCGGCCGCCATTGGCGGTTATGTGTACCGGCAGAAGACGATTCCGCAGCTCACCAACAAGCTGCTGTTCGGCGACAATCCGAGCGGCGAGATTTTTTACGTCGACGCCGACAACCTGCCGAAGGGCGGCCAGGATCCGATCCACCGCGTCCTGCTGAATGATAAAAGGGAGGCGAAGACTCTGCTGCAGGTGATCAAAGAGAAGAACGCCTCGCAGGGCAAGCCACCGGCGACACGCGCGGACCTGCGGTTTGGGCAGGGGCCCAACGGCGAAATCTTCATCCTGAACAAGCGCGACGGTACGATCCGCGAGCTCGTGCCTTAATCCTTCCTCACGGTTCGCAGGCCGTACTGATCATGTCGAGCGTCATGACATTGACGCTCATGCCCGCGGCGTCTCTGACGAGCAGGCCGCCGGCCTTCATCTTGTGGCCCTTGTGCGGTGATGGGTCCGGAAACACACTCAGCAGGCGTACGGTCGCCGTTCCGGGCGCGCCACCATCGGGAGAGCTTGGCGGAGTGGCGGTAGCCGCTTGCGGTTCGGTCGCGCGTGTCAGCACCCATGCGTTTCCTTCGCCTTGCGAGAGGCATCCGGTCACTTGAACCAGCGATCCTGTGCGCATCGTGGGAGGGCCGGAGGTTCGTGACATCGGGATACGTGCGAGCGCGTCGATGTCTGGAGTGAGCTCCGTCGTGCCTTCCGCGAAGCCATTCTGCCGAAGAATGTAAGCGACGACGTCAATTTTTTCGTCATCGCTGACGCTCGTCACCTCGCCTGTGGGCATCGTGTCGCGAATCTTGCGGAACAGAGCGTCGAGATTGCGCTGCTCCCACTTCAGCATGAACGCGTTGCCCACCAACGCCGGCCCTTCGAGTCCCAACAGATCGTCGCCGTGACAGGAGGTGCAATGCGCATCAATGACGATTCTGCCGCGGGCTGCCTGGGCGGCAGAGTAAACGCCGCCGGCCGGCGCGGCGCTTTGCTGCGCCGCCATCAGGCGGGCAGCGACGAACAGAACGAGTGCGAGATTCATGCAACCAAATTCTATCGCTGTCCTGAGACATCTTGAGACACTTTTTGCCCGAAAACATTGGGGTTTCCGCATTGACCGGCCGCGCCCCGGCATGGTCTACTAGATCGATACACAGCTGATTCAACATGGGTGCCGGAGGCTGGATGAAGCACCGTCGAGTAAGCGCAATGATCGGGTCGATCGCGGTGGCGTTCATTGCCACGGCGTCGGTGGTCGCGCTGCGCGCACAGCAGCCAGCTTCACCGACGGCGACTGCCGTCTCCGCTTCCGCCTCCACATCTCAGCAACAGCGCGCGGTGCTCAATCGATATTGCATCAGCTGCCATAACCAGAAACTGAAGACCGGCGGTCTCGCGCTCGACGCATTGGACGTCGACAATCTCGGCGACCACGTGGTCGAATGGGAAAAAACGGTCCGTAAGCTTCGTGTGCGCGCCATGCCTCCCGCCGCTCCAGGGCGCCCGCGTCCGGACGAAGCGACCTACCAATCGCTTGTCTCCTTTCTCGAAACGTCGCTCGATCGCGCGGCTGCGGAGAAGCCGAACCCCGGCCGAACCGACACGTTCCATCGACTCAATCGCACTGAATATCAAAACGCTGTTCGCGATTTGCTCGCCGTCGAGATCGATGCGGCCTCGATGCTGCCGACCGACGACTCGAGCCACGGCTTCGACAACGTGAACGTGGGCGGTCTGTCGCCGACGCTGCTGGATCGCTATTTGTCGGCGGCGCAGAAGATCAGCCGGCTTGCCATCGGCAGCCCTGTTCGTTCGCCTGCAGAAAACGCGGTCGTGCTGCCGCTGGACCTCACGCAGAACGAGCAGCTCGACGGATTGCCGTTCGGGACCCGTGGCGGGACATCGTTCCGGTACACATTTCCTCTCACCGGCGAATACGCGTTCCAGATTCGACTCGCGCGCAACCGCGACGAGATTCTCATGGGTCTCACCGAGCCGCAGCAGCTCGAGCTCGCGGTCGACGGCCAGCGCGTCAAGCTGTTCGACATCATTCCACCGAAGGAATATAGCCAGCGGGGTGGGGGAAACGCGCTCTCCGACGAGCAGACAAACGCGCTTCCCGCCGACGCAGGATTGAAGGTGCGCGTTCCGGTGACGGCAGGCGCGCACACCGTCGTGGCGACTTTTATCAAAGGTCCATCGGTGCTCACCGAGGTCGAGAGGCAGCCGTTCCGCGCGGACATCGATCCCAACGATCGCGATCGCGCCGCGATCTTCTCGATTTCTGTTGCCGGGCCTTACGGCACCGCGGTGGCCGGCGACACGCCGAGCCGGAAGCGCATCTTTACGTGCCGGCCCGCCAGGGCCTCGGAGGAAGCCGCCTGCGCGAAGACCATTCTCGCGGCGACGGCGCGGCGCGCGTATCGTCGTCCTGTCACCGACGCCGAAGTGCGCGATTTGCTCACCTTCTATAAGGAAGGGCGCGCCGAAGGGGCGGGATTCGAAGCGGGGATCGAAAACGGCATTCGTGCGCTGCTGGCCAGTCCTCAGTTCCTGTTCCGCATCGAGAGGGATCCGGCCACCGTGGCCCCGGAGACGACGTATCGTCTCGGCGACGTCGAGCTGGCATCGCGTTTGTCGTTCTTCCTGTGGAGCAGCATTCCAGACGAAGAGCTGCTCGACCTGGCGGTTCGCGGGAAATTGAAAGAGCCGGCGGTGCTCGAGCGGCAGGTCCGGCGGATGCTCGCCGATTCGCGATCGGAGGCGCTCGTCAGCAGTTTTGCGGCGCAATGGTTGTATCTTCGAAACCTCACGGCCTTTACGCCCGATCCGCGACTGTTTCCGGACTTCGACGACAACCTTCGCGAGGCGTTCCGCCGCGAGACGTCGCTGCTGTTCGAGAGCATCAAGAACGAGGATCGCAGCCTGCTCGATCTGTTGCAGGCGAACTACACCTTTCTGAACGAGCGGCTGGCCAAGCACTACGGCATCCCGAACGTCTACGGCAGCCATTTCCGGCGCGTCGCGCTTCCCGCGGACAGCCCGCGCGGCGGGTTGCTCGGGCAGGCGAGCATCCTGTCGGTCACGTCGTATGCCAACCGCACCTCGCCGGTGCAGCGCGGCAAGTGGGTGCTGGAAAATATCCTCGGCATGCCGCCGCCGCCGCCACCAGTGAATGTGCCGCCGCTCAAGGACAACGGGATTGGCGGAAAAGTGCTGTCGATGCGCGAGCGGATGGTGCAGCATCGCGCGAACCCCGCGTGCGCCAGTTGCCATCAGCTGATGGATCCGATCGGTTTGTCGACGGAGAACTTCGACGCCGTCGGCCACTGGCGCGACAAGGCCGAAGACGGCGCGGTCGTAGACGCGTCGGGGGGGTTGCCGGACGGCCGCACGTTTGTGGGCATGGCCGGCCTGAAGAAAGCGCTGTTGAGCCAGCCGGATCTCTTTATCGCGACAGCCACAGAGAAGATGTTGACCTACGCGCTCGGCCGCGGGCTGGAAGCGTACGACGAGTCGGCCGTCAGGCAAATCACGCGCGGCGCTCGTAATCAGGACTATCGGTTTTCGGCAATCGTTCTGGGTATTGTGAACAGCGTTCCGTTTACGACGAGAAAATCTGAATCGCGGTCGCCAGCAGAGCAGTCGGCTTCCGCTGGGCAACACTAAGCAGTTGGACGGTGTATCACGATCCGGAGCGTAAGCGACGGCAGCGCATGGGGGTGGGGCCCCATGCGAGACAATGACTAAGCAGAGTGTCGTGCGGCTCACGATCCGGAGCGGAAGCGACGGCAGCGCATGGGGGTGGGGCCCCATGCGAATTAAATAATGAGGACCAGACATGTTCATCACTAACAAGGCGTTGCCGCGGCGAACTTTCCTTCGGGGGATGAGCGCGACACTCGCGCTGCCATTGCTGGACGCCATGATTCCGGCGCTCCATGCCGCGGGAAGCGCTGCCGCGCAGCCGGTGAGCCGTCTTGGCTTTGTCTACGTGCCGATGGGCTCCGCCCAGGCATTTTGGACGCCGAAGGCCGAAGGGGTCATCACGGAGCTCTCGCCGACGCTGAGCTCGCTGACGCCGTATCTGAATCAGCTCACGGTCATTTCGAATCTCGAGCACAAAAACGCCTACGCCACCGGCAACCACGCAACGGCCAACTGCACGTTCCTGAGCGGTGTGCGGGCGAAGCTGACCGACGGGCCGGACTATCAGATGGGCATCACGGCCGATCAGATTGCCGCCAGCAAAATGGGCAAAGACACGCCGCTGCCGTCGCTGGAGCTGGCCACCGACTTCAACTACGTCGTCGGAAATTGCGACAACGGCTACGCGTGCGTTTACATGAACACGCTCTCGTGGTCGACGCCGACGACCCCGCTTCCGACCGAAGCCAATCCGCGCGTCGTGTTCGAGCGCATGTTCGGCGACGGCGGAACGCTGGCCGAACGGCGCGCCGACCTGCGCAAGAGCGGCAGCATTCTCGATTGGGTGATGGGCGACATGTCGCGGCTGAGCCAGAAACTGGGGCCCAGCGACAAGGTGAAGGTCGGCCAGTATCTCGATTCAGTTCGCGAGATCGAGCGACGCATCCAGCTTGCCGAGAAACAGAACGGCACGGCGCTGCCCACCGATCTCGAGCGCCCCATCGGCGCACCGCAGGCCTGGGAAGATCACGTGAAGCTGATGTTCGACTTGCAGGTGCTGGCGCTTCAGGCCGACATCACGCGCGTCATCACCTTCCAGCTCGCGCGCGAAGTCAGCACGCGCACGTATCCGCAGATTGGCGTGCCCGAGGCGCACCATCCGACTTCGCATCATCAGAACGATCCGGAGAAGATCGCGAAGCTTGCGAAGATCAACGCGTATCACGCGTCGCTCTTCGCGTATCTGCTCGAGAAGCTGAAGAACACGCCGGATGGCGACGGCTCGCTGCTGGATCACACGATGTACCTCTATGGCAGCGGCATGGGCAACCCCGACGTGCACGATCATACCAAGCTGCCCATCGTCGTCGCGGGAGGCGCGTCGGGCAAGCTCAAGGGCGGGCGGCATATCAACTACGCGGAGCCGAAGCCGATGTCGAACCTGCTCTTGACGATGCTCGACAAGGTTGGCGTCGAGATGACGTCGTTCGCCGACAGCTCCGGCAAAGTCGAAGAGCTCGAGCCGCTGTCGCTGTAATTTCAGAAGGAGCAAATCGTGATGCGCCCCACTTACCTGGGCGGATGGCTGGCCGTTGCGGTCCTATCGGCGATTTTTGCCGCGAACGCGACTGCTCAGACTCCGCTCGATCCGAAACGCGTCGATGTCGATGGCAGCAGCGCGCTGCACCGCGCTGTCGAGCGCAATGATGTCGCTCTGGTCGACAGGCTGATTCGCGCCGGCGCCGACGTCAAGCTGGCCAATCGCTACAGCGTGACGCCGCTGTCGCTGGCGTGCGTCAACGGGAGCGCGCCGATCGTCGAGCTGTTGCTGAAAGCGGGCGCCGATCCGAACGCTGCGCTGCCCGGAGGGGAAACCGCGCTGATGACGGCGGCCCGCACCGGAAACCCCGAGGTGGTGAATGCGCTGATCGCGCGCGGGGCCGACGTGAACGCGAAGGAATCGACTTATGGTCAGACCGCGCTGATGTGGGCCGCAGGTGAAGGGCACGCTGAAGCGATCAAGGCGCTCGTCGCGCATGGCGCCGACTTGAAAGCACGCGAGAAGGGCGGATGGTCGGCCTTCCTCTTCGCGGTTCGCGAAGGACAGATCGATGCGGTGCGCA
>Ga0068859_100001739_pt1 | contig 22180 bp, 13 predicted proteins | sample KBSSwiS22_FD_66585 | JGI IMG/M metagenome (GOLD analysis project Ga0068859, IMG submission 66585) | Switchgrass rhizosphere microbial communities from Kellogg Biological Station, Michigan, USA - KBS Switchgrass S2-2 | ecosystem: Host-associated > Plants > Roots > Rhizosphere > Soil ...
GGCACACACATCAATCGCAACATCACCTGGGCGGAACACGCGCCACCGTTCATGACTTACCTGGCGCGAAACTGTTTCATGCTCCAGCAGGGTAAGTTTGTCGCCGACCTTGCGTATCTGCTGAATGAAGGCGCGCCCTCAACCATGCCGTTCTGGGGCGCAGGGCTGCAACCGGCGCCACCTGAAGGCTTTGATTATGACTACGTAAACACGGACGTGGTGCTTAACCGGATGTCCGTGAATGCTGAAGGCAGAATCGTGCTGCCGGACGGCATGAGTTATAGCGTCCTGGTGCTGCCGGAGGTCGATCGGATGACGCTGCCGGTACTGCGCAAAATCCGCGAACTGGTGAAGGACGGCGCGACGGTTCTTGGTCCGAAGCCTTTGCGATCACCGAGCCTCGCCGGCTATCCGTCCGATCGTGAAGTGCAGGCGTTGGCCGCGGAGCTGTGGGGTGATCTCGATGGCGTCAGTCGCACGAGACGCAGCTACGGCAAAGGGACAGTGGTTTGGGGGCTGGCGCCATCCGACGTACTTGCGTCGTTGCGCATTCCTAAAGATGTTGAAATCAGCCGCGCGTTGGATGCGAAGGTGTCCTGGCTTCATCGTCGCGCCGTTGATGCGGAGATCTATTTTGTCGCCAATAACACCGATCGGAAGCAGGACATCAACGCTCGGTTCCGCGTAAGCGGCAAAGAGGCCGAACTCTGGCACGCTGACACGGGTGAGGTCGAGCCCGCCGAGTTCAAGATCGAAGATGGACGCACGACCGTGGTGTTGCGTCTCGCAGAGCGCGAGTCTGTGTTCGTGGTGTTTCGCCGAGCGGCTACTTCTTCCGAGCGCACAATGCCGCGTCGAACTATGACCACGATCGCGAGCGTGGATGGACCATGGAGTGTGAACTTTCCTGCGAACCTCGGGGCGCCTCCAAGCATTGCGTTAGCAAAACTTGAATCCTGGACGGCAAACGTGGACGAGGGTGTGAAGTATTTTTCCGGGACGGCAACGTACACCGGGACAGTGCAGGTCGATCGTCGTTTGCTTCGTTCGGGCGAGAGAATCCTGCTCAATCTGGGGGCGGTAAATGATCTGGCCGAGGTCTCAGTCAACGGTCAGTCGTTCGGAATCTTATGGAAGTCGCCGTACGAAGTTGATGTCAGCAGCGCCTTGAAACCCGGACCGAATCAACTGGTAATCAAAGTCACTAATGAGTGGACAAATCGGCTGATTGGTGACCGGTTGGCTCCGGCCAAAAGGGTCCTCTCCGAGGGTCCTCCGCCTTTTGGTCCGCCGCCGACTCTGGCTCAATCCGGATTGCTCGGTCCGGTGACGCTGTTGTCGAGGGCCAAGAAATAATCCACAGATTACGCAGATTTCACAGATTCATAAAAAGCAATAAAGGTTAGGGCAGGTCGCCTCATTTTCCTCATCTGCGTAATCTGCGTAATCTGTGGATGAAAGTCGGGGCTCTGCACTTGTTTGTAAAGCGAGGAAAGATCAATGAAAACAACCAAACGCGGCCTGTTGCTGGTCGCCGGACTCTTGCTTTCGGCAACTTCAGCAATGGCTCAAACAGTTCTGCCCGAGCGGCCGGCGACTGTAGAGACTGGCGACCCGGCCATCAAAGCAAACAGATCGGCCGATCTGCGCGAGGACAATGAGATTGATCTGCTCAAGGCGCAGCTCGCGGCTCAGCAGGAAGAGCTCAACGCCTTGCGCAAGGCGGTCGAAGAGCAGGGCAAGTTGCTGGCCCTCGTGCTTAAGAGTAATGCCAACTCAGCCGCGGTAGCGGTTAGTTCGCCGGCTCCTGCTTCCGATCCGAATCAGTTAACCGGGCGCCCGACGGCATCGCCGGAGGCCGACGGAGCGCCCCAACCGCCTAAGCCCGATCCGCTCAGTTCGCAGGCACTCCGTGAAGAGGACAAGCCGTCGCCACTGTCATTCAGAATCGGCACGGCCCACATCACACCGTTTGGGTTTATTGATTTGACTGCGGTGATTCGCGACAAAAATTTGGGCAGCGGGATCGGGACAAACTTTGGCGCCGTCCCTTTCAGCAATACCGTGCACGGTAATTTGCGCGAGTTCCGCTTCAGTGCGCAGAACTCACGGCTGGGGTTGCGGGTAGACGCCAAAGTGCGCGGGTTGGATTTGCTAGGTTATCTGGAAACAGATTTTTTGGGTCTCGCGCCCGGGAACGTCGCGGTAACCAGCAACAGCGATACCCAGCGTCTGCGACTCATCTGGGTGGATGTGCGCAGGAAAAAGCTCGAGTTTCTGGCCGGTCAGTCCTGGAGCCTGCTGACTCCGAATCGGGCCGGACTCTCGCCTTTGCCCGGTGACGTCTTCCTGGGACAGAGCGTGGATACAAATTATCTTCTGGGATTAACCTGGAGTCGCAATCCACAGTTTCGGTTTGTCTATCACGCGAACGATACGATCACCCTGGGATGGTCACTTGAAGCTTCAGAACAATACGGCGGCGGCGCTAATGGTTCCGGCGCGATCACCTTGCCTGCGAACCTGGCCTCTGCCTACGAACCCCAGTTGAATACCGGGAACAGCACTTTCGCAGTGCCCAATCGGCATCCGGACAGTATCGTGAAGATTGCTTTTGATTCGCAGGGCAGGAGAGTGCATTTCGAAGTGGCCGGACTGCTGCGCCGGTTTGCCTTCTTCAATCCACTTACCAATCGTCACTTCGGCGCCACCGGCGGAGGCGTGGCAGTCAACGGGAACATCGAGTTGGTGAAAAAGTTTCGATTGATCGCGAACACTTTTTTCAGCGAAGGCGGGGGCCGTTGGATCTTTGGCCAGGGTCCCGATCTGATTATCAAAGGCGACGGCAGTCCTTCGCTGGTCCATTCGGCTTCGACAGTCGACGGGTTTGAGTATCAGGCCACGCCGAAGACCGTCTTCTACGGTTATTATGGCGGCGCTTACTTCAAGAGGAATGTGGCAATTGATCCAGCGAACGGCAGGCAAGTTGGCTTTGGCTACACCGGTTCTCCTGGAAATCACAATCGCGCAATTCAGGAGGGAACTCTTGGCTTCACGCATACGTTCTGGCGTGATCCCAACTACGGCGCCATGCAGTTCATGGTGCAGTACTCCTACCTGGTTCGTCACCCCTGGTACGTAGCGCCGGGGCAACCAGGCTCGGCAAAACTGAACATGCTGTTTTTGAACTTGCGTTACACGTTACCCGGAGCGCCGCCGGCGGAAAAGAAATGAGTGGAGTAATCCACAGATTGCGCAGATTTCACAGAGTCATACCCGGTTTTAGTTTGATTGGCCATCACGCGCGAAGAGCTTCGCCGAGACTGCAAAACCTTTATTCATCCGTTCGATTCCGATTGCCGCCTCCAGATATCCTCAACAACAACCGGTTACCACCTGGCGACTTAACGCGAAAAAGCCCCGATTAGTGGAAACTGTGGCGAGTCTTGAAAAGATTCTGGCTAGCCCGGCGATCCAGACTTCGACGCAGCCTTCGGGCCAGCGCTCGGGATCGCCGGCGTAACCTCTAGCATGAAGGTTGCCCGCGCGCTTCGGCGGTTCGGACATTCTGTCATGTTGCGTTCGGACATTCTGTCATGTTTTCTGCTCAAAAACACCAAAAAACCGTGAGAAAAAGGGTTGTGCGCTCTGGCGTTAGGACTTAAGATGTATCTTGACATAGCGGTCGTTTAGGCGCCGCAAACACACCTAAGGCGAAGGACCCGTCGCTTGGTTCCTCAAGTTTTGTAATTCGCCTAGAATCTGAGCAACCGCAGTTTTATCCGCTGTCAGCTCCAAACACATTTCGACTGAGCCTTGCAGGTTAGGGCGGCCAAACTGTTTTGCCCCCAAGCCTTCTAAATGTTTACCCCCACAATAACGACTCCCGAGGATTTGCTGCTGCTGCGACTGATGGAGCAGGGCGATGAAACTCTCCCTGTCAGGAGTCGCGCTGACGAGCGAAAGGACCGGCTCGAAAAGGAGATTAACTCGGCGCTGGATCGGATCGACGATTCGGTAACGCGGGGACTGGCCCAAACCATCTTTGATGAAATCTTAAGAGTGTTTAGCAGGCTCAGTCTGATTGAGAGCAATCTGCAGAAACTCGACACACTGATGGAGAACCTCTCCATCCTCGAGGTCCTGCATTTCGAGATTCGGTCCCTGCTCGAGTACGTTGAAACCGAAGCTATGAAAACTCCCGGAATCAGCGAAAGGTTGCAGGAGGTGCTCGACGGAATCAGTTACGGCATATCTCACGACGTAAAGCGAGTTTTTGAGCGGGAGTTAATAGGTGAGATCAAAGAGCAATCGACACCAGTGGTTTATGGCAAGATTCTTCATGCCCACGGTTTGTTAACTAATTGCTTACAACAATCGCTGATCACGTTGCTGCAGGTTTTCAACCCGGCCCTCGATCCAATCCACATTTTCGACGATTTCGAAGAGCGACTCAATCAATCGCTGCTTTTATGCAGTGATCTGGCGGCCTTGATGCGAGTCGTGCGACAAGCCGAGGCGGACCGTACGCCTGACTTGCTGCGTGCTGTGGTGCAGCACGCGCTAAAATTTCGTGACGGAAGTATGCAGTATTTGATGTATCGTGACTGGCGCGGATATGAACGTCTGGCCCTGGCGCTGATAACTGCCATCGAAACCAACGGCGACTCGAGGGATTTAATGCACCAATTTCGTTGTTATCTGGAAGTCCTCTATGGCCATGTGAAGATGCGCGCTGTTCTTAGAGATATGTTTCCGAGTTCGAATGACGAACCTGAGGGGGGCGCCTAAATACTGATTTAGCCGTCGGCTCGCTTCCGAATATTCATCACAACCTTGTCTGGATCTTCAAGCGACGACACGGGCTGTGGCTTGTCACTGTTTTCGTTTTGGCTTGCGGCATTACGCCGGCCCAGAAAAGTACCACCACACAACCGGACGATCTACGGATTGGCGCGAACAGATCTCAAAGCATTTGCTCGGGAAGTTTCCCGAAGGTGCAGCGTCTGAGTGTGGACGCGCTCAGGCAATCGTCCGCCGGCTGACCAAAAAAGTGCACATGACTTCCGTGTCGCCATTCGTCTTCATCCATCACGGAGCGAATCTTTGTCGGTACTCGATCGAGGAGATGAAGGCCTTGACCATCTCAGCGTTGATGTAGTTGCCGTTGAATTGATTCAGTTTTGTCAGCCAGAAGTCGTAACCGGTGTAGTCTGAGTCCTGCGGGTCGTTCGGGTTGCGACGCAGGTACCCATAGTACTGCATCAGGACAAAGGCGCGGTTAAATTCCTGCTGCTGCAGGATCGTGTTCTCGGCCACATCACGTAAGGCGCGCGAGCGGGCCCCTACGTCGCTCGTGTCCGTCGCCGAGCCAAACTCGGCGATCGCCGCATTGCGATCGCTGGCGGAAGGCGTTACTCCGGCATTGCTGAAGAGTTTGTCAACAAACTGTGCCGGAGTTTGTGATGTTGGAAACGCAGGTGTGAATTGTGCACGTTGGACGAAGTCCAAAGTAAAAGCCTGTTTGTTACTTTCCAGCTTTTGCTCCCAACCAGGAGTGAGCACAATTACGCCTTGTCCTATCTGCCTCGTATCGGAGGTAAACTGGTTGAACCGAACACTGGGCACGGAGAGTTGATGCGGGCTCGGGAAAGTCGAACTGCCCGGCGCATCGCCGAAGGCGGCTTTGTAAATGCGCTCGACGAGATACCCCGTGTTCTGAAACTCAATCGACAAAAAGAAAGAGGCCGAAGTGTTAATGCGCTGGACCTCGATGCAACCCGGGTTTGCCCCGCAGTTGTCGATGTTGTTGCTCCAGAAGTCCCAGCCACCCTGGTCTGGCTCGCGATTCAGAAAATCGAGGTACTGTAGCTTAACGAAGAATCTGGTCAAATCAATCGGATTTGACCCGTCCGCTGAATCGTTGTCGTTGATTGTCACCGTGGCGCTTGAGGGCGAACCCAGCGAGGCATTGAAGGGATTGCTAAGACTAACGGTAAAAGTCTCGGCGCCTTCCTGATACGCGTCATCGATGATGAGCACGGAGATGATTCTGGAAGTTTCTCCTGGCGCAAATATGACGTTTGCGAAACCAGCCTCATAATCGCAACGTGAAGAAGCAAAGCCATTCTTGACGTTGCAATTCTGAGCGCTGGCCTGATCGCTGGTAGCGAAGGCAACGCTGGCGACTGCGCTAGAGTCGCCTGAACGCGTCACGGTGATATCAACATGTCCATCGCCTTCGCCGGCGGTGTACGTACCAGCGCTGAGTTGAATTGTCCCGGCGGTCGGCGTGGGCGTCGGCGTCGGTGTCGGAGTAGGCGTGGGCGTGGGCGTCGGTGTCGGTGTCGGCGTGGGCGTCGGTGTTGGGCCTCCCTGGACAACTACGGTGCCCGCCATGCCGCCAAAGCAATGGGGGCTGCAGAAATAATCGAAATTTCCAGGTGTATTGAAGGTGCGAGTATAGACAGTGCCCGAATTCGCAGATCCATTGTTTCCGCAGTTTGCGTTGTTCGGCCAGCAAAACCCGTTGTCCGGGATGCACGACGATCCGCTCACGAGGTCGTGACCAACGGTCGCGAATGTCCAGCGGACCGTGTCGCCCACATTAATGGTCACTACGGACGGCTGGAAGATCAGTTGATTACCCGGGCCGACGCTAACATCAACCGTGATGGCCAGCGGTCCTCCGGCGCCGTCGATCCGGCCGTTTGCAGCCGCCGCCGGGAGCGCAACGCTTGCACGGCGCAAACCCAACTGCTTCCTCCAATTCTCAAGCCAGGTATTAGAGCCGAGGTCCACGCGTCCAAACAGCCAGTAAGATACTAAGGATGGCCTCTCCACGTAGGCCGTTGAATTCATTGACCTGCACAGAACGTCAGTCGGTTCAGTATCAATGGCCTGGTCTGTATCCTTGCCACTCGCATGTCCCGCGGGGGGCGTTCCCAAAAGTGCTGCACTTATCGTCAGCCCGATCCCTGCGCATAAGAGTAAACTAATTCGATATCGCACGAGTGTTACCTCAAGAGTCTTCGGTACAGGTTAAAGCCAATGGTGAATCTACTGGGGGGCAAGACCAGGTTACTGGAGTTGTAGCGACTGGTTGTGGTTGTCTGCGTATTTGAAAAAGTCAGCGAAAAAGAGTGACGACCAACGTCCTTCTGGATACCAAAGCCAATCTCAGCTTCTGATTCATGTCGAAAGCCGGTGACCTTGCCCGTAGAATCAAAGATGGGATTCACTCGGCCCAGCTTAAATCCTATTCGCGGCGTGTATTCAAAAAGCACCGAGACGGTCCGACTAATGCGCGCGTTCGCTCCCAAACCGAAAGAGCCCGTATGCCGCGGCTGAGCAAGGGTTACCGTCGCGGGCGGAAAGAAATCTGTGGCGCGCGGATCAAACCTTCGCTGTGCATTGGCATTTAAGTGCAAGGCCGGCGAAAAGATCAGATTCACATATCTGGTGACACTGCGCGCCACCATCAGTTGGAGATTGTAGGTGTAGTCTTCCGTGAAATTGTCGTCACCTTCGACACTGGCATAGGTCGAAACCGCAATGGGCGAGTCGGCGCCCTCGTCGGCCCAATGATAGCCAACGCCGAGCTCAATGGTGCGGCATAAGCCACGCTGGCAAATCGCCGAGCGGTATGCGTTCACGTAAAGCTTATCGGTGATGCCGTAAAACAGCCCGAAGGAAGGCACCGACGAACTATCCAGTCCAATTAAATCTCGGGCGCTCTGACTCAGCGGCCTCACCGGCTGGGCAAATCGATGCGTGAAATACAGGTTTAAGCTTCCTTTCAGTACTCGCTTGGGTGTGGGTACGTTCACCAGACGATAGTCATAGGCTTCGGCCTCGGGCCCGCGCGGTTTCCGTTGTTCGGCGGTTTGCGTCTGGGCGGGAGTTGCCGTCTCGGGTTTTGACTGCTCAATCCGCGTCCAGGTTTTGGTGGTGGTGTCTATTCTGTATCGCTCACCATCAACTTCCACGACGGCCACTCCGGGAGCTTGGGCGTCAAAGGTGACATCCACTTTTTTCTGCGTGGCTTCCTCGACCACCAACTCGCCGAGCATGTCGTCGTGGCCGGTGCCGCAGACAACCGAGCACCGAAACTCAAATCTCCCAACCCGATCGGGAGTAAAAGTCACATTGATCGTTTGCTTCGCCGGGACTTTCCGGCTGATGCCAAACTCCTCGAGCTTAATTCCATGGTCGACGTCCGTGGAACTGATGACCAGCTTTACCGGCTTGCCCTTTTGCACCGTAATCGTTCGCGGATCAAACTCGAATTGCTTAGCGGTGACTTTGATCTCAACGGGCTGCTGTGGATCGATTTGGCTCTGAGCAACGGCCGGCGTAAACAGGATGAGCATGAACAACGCAAGCACCGTCAAACCTAAGGTGCGGTCTCTCAAGGCGACATTTGGCATCGTTAGTTCTCCTCGACTGTTATCAATCAGAATTCATACGTGTGCCATTTTTCAATTGGGTCCTCCGGACAGACAGAGTCCCACGCGTCCGCGGTCCCTTCTTTAGGTGGGGCGCATCCGCCAAGCCAAACGATCAGCTGTGCGGGGGGAAAAACAAACTTAGGAATTTATTGAGGCAGCAAAGATAATGCCATCATGACAGAGGAAGAAATCGAAGAAACCAGCGAGTGCAGCGCTGAACTAATTCAGAATTCTGTTCATTTCTTCCGAAGTTTCGTATTTTGTTGCGAGCGGTGAAGCTTTCGCAAGGCGTCAATCGTCAATCGTCAATCGACAATTGGCAAAGTCCAGTCATACTGTCATTAACGCCCAAATAAGAGGAGCCCATGTCATTCAAACACTTTTGTCTCTGTGCGTCGTTGGCTGTTGCTCTCGTTTTATCGATTTGCCTTGCCAGTGCGCAGACGCAAAACGCGCCACCAAAAATCGTTGCCGGCATTCCGGTCAACTACGACGAAGCGCTGGTCGGGACGTACACGCTGCCTGATGCGCTTGTACTTGCTAACGGGAAACCGGTGCGCGACGCGAAGACCTGGCTTCAAAAGCGACGGCCTGAGCTCGTGCGCTTGTACGAGGAGAACCAGTTCGGCCGCAGTCCTGGCCGGCCGGCAAGCATGAGCTTCGACGTGTTCGACAAGGGCACACCGGCACTGGACGGTAAGGCTTTGCGACGACAGGTGACGGTTTATTTCTCAGCGGATAAAAGCGGCCCGAAGATGGATCTGTTGATCTATCTGCCGGCGGCGGCGCGCAAGCCGGTGCCGGTGCTTTTGAATCTGAGTTTTGCGGCAAACTCAAGTATGGTCGATGATCCCGGAATCAAACCGGGCGAAATTTGGAACCGCGAAAAGAAGAGAGTGCCGGCACCCAGGACCTCGAATTTTGGGCGACTGAATGTCGGCCCGTTACTGGACAGCGGCTTCGGCGTCGCGACGGTTTACTACGGCGATATTGATCCGGACTTTGAAGGCGGCATTCCGTTCGGCGTGCGACAGTTGTATCTCAAGCCCGGCCAGAAAGAGCCGGCGCCAGATGAATGGGGAGCGATTTCCGCGTGGGCATGGGGCCTGAGCCGGGCGCTCGATTATCTGGAAACGGATAAAGGTGTTGATGCAAAGCGCGTAGCGATCTTCGGAGTGTCGCGCCTCGGCAAGACCGTGCTCTGGGCGGGTGCACATGATCCGCGCTTCGCTTTGGTGATTGCGAGTTGCTCAGGCGAAGGTGGCGCGGCGCTAAGCCGGCGCAACTACGGCGAGATGATCAAGCACCTGGTTGCGCCAACTCGCTACCCTTATCAGTTCGCCGCGAACTACCAGAAGTACGGCGACCGTGTCGATCAGTTTCCGGTCGATGCGCACATGCTGATTGCCTTGATCGCGCCGCGGCCCTTGCTTTTGCAAACCGGCGATACTGATTTTTGGTCTGATCCAAAAGGCGAGTTTCTGGCCGCTCTCGCCGCCGGGCCGGTGTACCGTTTGTTGGGCCGGCAGGGATTGGACACTGATCAGATGCCGGCCGCCGGGCAACCAATCCTGCATACGCTCGCGTTTTATGAACACGCGGGCGGGCATGGGACCATTCCATCCGATTGGGATCAGTTTATAAAGTTCATGCAGATGCATCTGCGGCAATAACATGTGCTGAAAGCGCTGAGGTAATCGAAGAGTTCCGCCTCTCATTCACACCGGGCTTTAGCCCGGTGATCGGCGGCCAAAAAGATGTGGGAAACCGTTTTAACGGTTTGCATTCTTGACAGAGCGCCGAGCAGTCGATTGCGAAGATACTCCACCCAGCCAGCCGAGAAACCGTTGAAACGGTTTCTTTAATCATTCACGGCTCGGCGTCACCGGGCTGAAGCCCGGTGTAAATGAGAGGTGAGCTTTCAGACTTTTGAGGCCAAATTTCTCTTACCCGGCCCGTTGCACCAGGCTACTGCATTTGCGCCTGCGGCGCTGTTCCCGATCCTTCTGGACATTTCAATTTGAGGGCGCCGCTAACTTCGTTCGCCATTCCCAATCACTGCGAATGATCGAGGCCAGAGTCTGATGCTCCGGCTTCCAACCCAAGACCGTTCCGGCCTTGGTCGCGTCAGCGACCAGCCGTGATGGATCGCCGGCGCGGCGCGGCTCAATCCTGAAGGGAACATTCAGACCGGTGACCTGTTGCACAGTTTCGATTACTTCTTTAACCGAATAGCCTTGACCGGTGCCCAGGTTGAAACAATCAGACTTGCCATCCGAACGCAGATAATCCAGAGCGAGAATGTGGGCCCTGGCCAGGTCGGCTACGTGCACATAATCGCGAATAGCGGTGCCGTCAGGCGTTTCATAGTCGTCGCCAAAGACTGACAACTCAGGTATTTGTCCCAGCGCCGCAGCCAGAACGTTGGGGACCAGATGGGTTTCGGGCAAATGTGCCTCGCCGCGATCGGGCGTCGCGCCGGCAGCATTGAAGTAGCGGAGAGCGATAAAGCGAAGACCGTAGGCCTGATCGAAGCTTTGCATGATTTTTTCCATCATCAGCTTGGTCCAGCCATAAGGATTTGTCGGGTTCTGAGGATGGTCTTCCGAAATCGGCACCTGCTGAGGTTCGCCGTAAGTGGCGCAGGTTGACGAAAAAACCATTCGCCGAACGCCGGCCATCACCAGCGAATCAAGCAAAGCAAAACCCTGCTCGATATTGTTTTGGAAGTAGCGTGCCGGTTCCGACACGGACTCCCCGACGTAGGCGAGTGCTGCGAAATGTATGCACGCTTCAATTTCATGCTCCTGCGCAATTCGCGACGTCAGCTGGCGATCGCCAACATTGCCTTCGTAGAAGATCGCTCCGTTCGGGATGGCGTGACGATGGCCTCGATCAAGGTTGTCGAGGATCACCACGCGCTCGCCGCGTTCCAGAAGCAGTTCTGCCGTGACGCTGCCGATGTATCCCGCGCCGCCTGTGACTAAGATCATATCGAGTCCCTGAGATGGTCGGTACGCACGCCTCTGGCGTGCCAAAAGAAACGATCAACGTCAACTTATGCACGCCAGAGGCGTGGGTGCCGCTCCGCAAAAACTTAACGTCGAACTGAAAACTTGTAGACCGTGACCGTGTGATAGCGGCCGCCTTTTCTGAGTACGGTGCTGGGAAATCTTGGTTGATTCGGCGAATCGGGATAATGCTGGGTCTCGAGACAAAAACCGTATCTCTGTTGATACACTTTGCCGTCGATGCCGGTAAGTGTGCCGTCGAGAAAATTTCCCGTGTAGAACTGCATGCCGGGCTCGGTGGTCCACACTTCCATCACTCGCCCTGTGCCCGCTTCGTAAACTCTGGCGCCCAGACGCATCGTTCCCATTTTTCCATTGAGCACAAAGTTGTGATCGTAACCTTTGCCGAATTGCAATTGCTGATCGGGTTGGTTGATGCGCGCGCCGATCTCGGTCGCTTGCAGAAAGTCGAAAGGAGTTTTGCGCACACTTCGTAGTTCACCCGTCGGGATTGACCCTTCGTCTGTCGGCGTGAAGCGATTCGCATTGAGGAACAGACTGTGTTTGAGAATGTCGCCTTCGCCCTGACCGGCGAGGTTGAAATACGAATGATGAGTGAGATTAATGACGGTGTCTTTGTCGGTCGTCGCTGAATATTCAATTTTCAGCTCGTTCCGGTTCGTCAGGGTGTAGGTGACTTTGACTGAGAGATTTCCCGGATAGCCTTCTTCTCCGTCCTTACTTTGGTAGGTCAAAACCAGCGCGACGCCGTTCGCAACTTTCAAAGGCCCGGCATTCCAAACAACTTTGTCGAACCCTTTAATGCCGCCGTGCAAATGATTGGCGCCATTGTTTACTGCCAGTTTGTATTCGGCGCCATTAAGACTGAAGCGGCCTTTGGCGATCCGATTTCCATAGCGGCCGATGATCGCGCCAAAGTAGGGGTGACCTTTGAGATAGGCGTCGAGGTTATCGAAGCCGAGGACGACATCGCTTAGATGGCCGGTTCGATCGGGCACCTTCAGAGACGTGACGATGCCGCCATAGTTGGTAATTTTCGCTTCGGCGCCGCGGCTGTTCGTCAAGGTGTAGATATCGACGTTTTGACCTTCCGGTGTTTTGCCGAAATCGTTCCTTTGCACGCCGGCCTGGCCCTGGGCGTCAACATTGAGCACCAGCATCACGGCGCACGACAAAATCGTAAGTGATAGTCTTGTCTTCAGTTTCATCGGTTCCTCAATTGGTCAGTTTCGGTTTTCCAAAAAACATTTAAGGGACGAGCAACTTAATACTGGGAGCGCGGGCGCCCTCGCCCGCACCGCGTGCGCCCGGTACGTTCGATTCTCAAAGAGTCAGTTTCGCGCTTCCCGCTCATTGCGGGCGAGGGCGCCCGCGCTCCCAGTGTTCACGGCGCCTTCAACTTCAAAAAGCCGAAACTATTCGCGCCCGGCGACGAACCTGAAATAATTGTCGGTTCGTAACCGGTCTCTTCACGATACCTGTCAGCGATCATTTTAATTTCATCACTGCCGCGGCGGCCGAGAATCGCGACCGTACCGCCACTGCCGCCACCAGTTATTTTCGCACCGTAAAGATCGCCGCCCGCTGAGCGCTTCACTAATTCAACTATGCGATCTGTTCCGTCCGAGCCCAGACCACATTGCGAATAACTCTCATGCGATTGATACATCAAATCGCCGAGCACCCGAGCGTGGTCAACGGCCTGCCCGTCGCGCAGGATTTCTGCGAATGATTTGACTCGCGCGTTTTCGTAAACCGGATGACGTGTGGCTGCCAGCACCGGATAATCTCTGGCCGGGTCAACCTTAGTAACCCGGTCGGTGATGCCGCCGCAGACCTTAAGAAATTCCGCGCCGCTCATTTGCGTGGGAAGAATCGCCACATACTCAGTCTCGAATTCTTCCGGTGTGAAGTTCGCAAGATAACCTTTCCATTTTGGATCATCAATCTGCACGTGGCCTGCGGACCTGGCCGGGCGAACCTCTAATCCCGCGCGACTAGTCATAATTCGATATCCCATGAAGGCAGCGGTGCGCACAGTTCGATAGTCCGATCCGGTTATCGAGTGACGAATGCCTGAATCAAGACCCCAAACTTCCAGCTCTTCCGGAAAGGCGACGACACCCTTCAAATCGGCAGGTTGGCAGAGAAGTTCCAGCAAGTGGTTCGCTTGGCCACACGATGCGGTCATCTGGTCCATAACACCACACGGCGCTCCCACGACAAGATTTTCCGCCTGCTGACATAACAGCGCCATTTCGCGCGCGCAAATCTTGATTTCGTACGCTGCGGCCAAAGCCTGCATGGACGCAACCTCGAGCGCAGCCGATGAACTGACACCCTTTCCTTCCGGCACTGCCGATTTTATGAGGATGCTAATTCCATCATCGTCATCATCGAACCCGAAATCTTTCTCCTTCATCAACACCAAAAGCGTGCCGGCCACATAAGCGGCCCAAAGACTTTCAGAGTCCCTGGCGAAACGAGCTCGGGCAGATTCGTAGTCGCGAAGCTGGCGAATCTCTGCCAACTCCATTTCGAAGAGGCGCGCGCGTGATCCGGTATCGTCCGGGAGGCTGGCGATGCGGATTCTCCGGCTCTGGTTGCGCTGCAGCGCAACATGTACGGCGGACTCAATTGGTAACTGCAAAACCAAAGAGCCGGAGTAATCGGCAATGCCTCCCATGACGTCGAGCCGGCCGGGAGCGCGAGTAACGATCAATTCTTTTTCGTATTTGAAAAGGTCGCGCCAGTCGTTGGGAAGGAAAGCGACCAGGCGATCAAGCGAATCAATAAAATCGTCGGTGTCCCTTAATCCGTGGGTTGATCCGGAGGTGATTTCGTATTGACTCATTGATTCTAGCCGGACTGAGCCGCCAATACTGGGAGCGCGGGCGCCCTCGCCCGCAAATGAGCGCGAAGCGCGAATCGGGCGCCGGCGCTGAGAAACCTCTTTTGAAACGAGCTTGTTGGGCTCAGGGTGCGGGCGAGAGCGCCCGCGCTCCCAGTGTTAACGTGCCTCGTATGCCGAGCTTAGATCAATCCCCGTCGCGTTAGCGCGGTTTGCATGAGCGGCTCGATCTGCGCGCGAATCGCTTCGTTTGCATAGCCTGCCCAGCCAATGTCAGCTTCAACGTTCAAAGGAGCGTTCAGCATCCGCCCCTGAACGTCGGTAACTATCACGCCGGCTTCGCGCGCGATCAGCTCGGTACAAATATCGTAGGGGTGGCAACAAATGCCGAGCGGGGCGCCGCGCTGGCCCAGCAGAATTTCCATCAACGGACGAACGTCAGCGATGAATCGATCATGACCGCTCATTAATTCGTAGAGCTGGCCGCCCGTCGAAGCGTACTGATCTTCAAAACAATGGGCTTTCCCCGGCGCTACCGGTCCCAGGGCGGCGTGAACGATCTCTTCGTCGATCGCCGCCAGTTCGTCACGCACTCCGGGAAAGAAACGCGATACTTGCGCGTAACCATGCGCAATGCTGGTAGCGCGAGACGGATGCAATTTGAAAGTAGTGCGAGTGCGCGTAAGCCGATCGAACCGCTCGGCCGATGCGCCCTGGCCGCGGATCGCCCACAAGCAATCGGACAAGTGTTGTTTCACCAGCGGGATTTCTGTCTGAATTGCCAGCTCGATGTCCGCCAGATTTGTTTTCTCTCCGCGGTTCGGGGCCACTCCGGTAAGTATCCAGGCGCTGCGCTTTTGATACATCAATCCACGTGTGCCGTCGATCGGATCGACGATGATCCGGTACAGAGCATCTGACTCAGCTGTTCCCCGCGGCAGAGTTACCTTGCCACCGGCTAGTCCCTCGGCAATCAGGACCAGAGATGAAACCGGGGCGACCTCATGCTCAAAGAATTCCAGCAGCAATTCCTCGCTGATCCGATCGATGGCATAAATGGTGTCGCCTTCTTCCTCGCGTGCGATCGAACTCAGCGATTCGATGGCCAGGCGCTCGCAATCGGCCACGACTTTGTCGCGAATGATTTCGTGAAGCCGTTTAAGCGGCTGAAGAAGCGAACTAACATTCATGGTTGCAACCAACTATCTTATAAAGACCGTCCATTAGTCCCGCCGGGACGAAGTATTCATTTTCGAACTGTTCCGGACTCGATGTCACGCTCCTACGGAGCTCCTGGGGTTTGGCGCTTGGGTTTCTATAAACATTTTGCTCCGCTGGAGCTTCTTATTGTTCCCTCGTCGAATAATGAACACTTGACACCGCGCGCAACTCGGCGGCCTTCTCTTCCGGCGACGTGTCGCTGAGAAAATTTCCGCCACCGATCTCGGGTCCGGCGAGATACTTCAGCAGATTTGGTTTGCGCAACGGCGGATGAAATTCAATGTGAAAGTGAAACCCGCGATAGTCGCCGCCGGCTGTCGGCGCCTGGTGCAAAGGCATCACGTACGGAAACGGCATCTGCCAAAGATTATCAAAGCGGACAGTCGTTTCTTTCAGCGCTTTTGCCAGGTCCGAAACCTCAGCCGCGCTCAGCGCCGCAATGTTTGGATGGCTCTGGCGCGGCGCGATGAAGACTTCATAGGCATAGCGCGCAAAGTAAGGAATGAAGACAATCGCCGTTTCGTTTTCATAAATGATCCGGCGTCCGTCGCTCTGCTCGGCATCGATGATGTTCTGAAATAAAATCCGGCCCGTAGTCGCCAGATGTTCCTGGCTCGCCCTCACCTCAGTTTCAATCGTTTTGAAGACAAAGTTGTTGGCATATATCTGGCAGTGGGGATGAGGGTTTGAAACTCCTACTGCTTCACCCTTGTTCTCAAAGATCAAAACGTGTTCGATCTCGGGATGCCGACCCAGATCGATGTATTGCGCCTGCCACGCCGAAATGAGATTTTCGATCTCAGAGGTTTCCAGCTGGGCCAGAGACAGGTCATGTCGCGGAGAATAGCAAACGACGCGCGCGATTCCGTGCGCGGCACGGTTTTGCAGGATTCCCGGCGCCGCGGCCGGCTCAGGTGCGTTCATTCCCACACATGGATGATCGTTGTCGAAGACGAAGATGCCGTCATAGTTCGGGTTACGTGCGCCACTGACCCGCGCATTGCCCGGACACAGATAGCAATCACTCACATACGTTGGACGCGGCGTATTCTTGTGCTCGAGCTGTTCGCCGCTCCAAGGGCGATCCTGGCGATGGGCCGCCACGATTACCCACTCTTCACGGAGAGGATGCCAACGTTCTTCCCAGGTCATGTTGATCTAACGGTCTAGCTGCGGAGCAGCGATCAGAGTTAAGCCCAAGGTGAGGTTTTGCATCCTTGGGTACGAACCATCTAACGTGATCGAGCCCCGAAGGATCACGAGTAATCAGCACGACGTTTATTCTCGGTCGCCGCTTCGCGGCTCTCAACATCTGGGTGACCATGACCCAAGGCTCGCAAAGCCTCACCTTGGGCTTAACTCTGATCGCTGCTCCGCAGCTGGTTTCCGATGCCAGGCGTAAACGCCTGGGCTACAGAAAAACTCACAATGAAATTAGATTACCACCCACCGTAAGACACTATCCCTGATTCAGCTTAAATAACCGTCTCAGGCATCCGCCGCCTGGCGCCGGCGATTTCTGCGCTCGGAAAGAATTTGATCAGCCATGACACCGATCAGAATGACGGCGCCCATGACCGCAAAGTCCAGTGAACTCGGAATCCCGAGCAGGTTAACCAGATTGCGCAGCACCTGGAGCAGGGCCGCGCCGATAATGATTCCGATCACTGAACCTTCTCCGCCACGCAGAGAACAGCCACCCAAAACCGCAGCGGCGATTCCGTAAAGCTCGTAAGCATTTCCGTGGTTCGCGGGCGAAACTGAATTGGTGTAGAAAGCGAACATGATCCCGGACACCGCCGTCAACGCTCCGGCAATCACGTAGGCAATCGTAATCGTCCAGCGCGTGTTGATTCCGGCATAGCGCGCAGCTTCAGAATTTCGTCCGGTAGCGAAGAGATAGCGTCCGTAGACTGAGCGATGCAACAGCACCCAGGTCACCAGCGCAATCAGAATCAAAAGCACAAACGGCATCGGTATGCCGAACAGATTTCCGTTCGCCAGAAACCGGAGAAAATCCAAACCGGTTGAGGTGCCAAAGCCCTTCGTCTCGTCTTTGGTGATGAAACGCGCCAGGCCTCGATAAAACAAAAGTCCACAAAGTGTCACGATGAAGGGTTGCATGTTCAGGCGCGTGATCAGCAAACCGTGAATCAGAGTCAAACTCATCCCGATGGCGATGCAAATCACCACCGCCAGCGCGACGCCGACATGCCATTCGGTCAGGAGCATCGACATCAGCACGCCGAGCAACGCCATCATTGAGCCCACCGAGAGTTCAATCCCGCCGGTAATGATCACCAGCCCGAGTCCGATGCTGAAGATGCCAAACATCCCGATTTGGCGCGCGAGGTTCTGCAGGTTGATGGCCAGCAGAAAGTTAGGATTGATGACCGAAACGATCACACAAAGCAAAACCAGAAGTAAGAAGATTCCAAGCTCTTTTTTCATTACTCGCCAATCTGAGCGGTGGCGTTCAGAGTTCAAGCTTTAGCTTGTCTCTCTCGAGAGGCAGCCTAAAGGCTGCTGAAAAAAACAGGTCGAGTGCGTTAGTCAATCCTCCCCGGATTCTTCGTGTTTATGAGTTCGAGGAGTCTGCTTTTCTGACAAAGTTTCTTAGACAAGTTAATCCCGTAGGGATGAAATGTTTATAGACCACCTGACGATCTACGGTTTCAAAGCTCCGGAGGAGCGCAATGTTTGTCCAGGCCTCATTGCGCTCCTCCGGAGCTTGGAGTCGTCGCAATCGGTGTAACTATAAACATTCTGCTCCTCCGGAGCGTAACGCGTTTCGTTGCGGCTCTGCCGCGCTGTGCCTCTGTGCTGAAATTTTTCAGCGATAACAATCACGACAGAGGCACCAGAGAACCACAGAGATCGCACAGAGAAATCATTAAATCAGACTTGCCCCCTGATTTTTTTCAGCAACCTAATGGCTGAACTCTGAACCGTGCGATTCAAATTACACTCCCACAGGCGCGGGCCTGTTTGATCCGGTAGCGAAGGCCATCACTGCTTCTTCGCTGAATTGTGAGCGCTCGAGCACGCCGGTGATTTTACCTTCATGCATGATCGCGATGCGATCGCTAATGCCCAGCACTTCCTCCATCTCGCTGCTGATGACAATGACCGAAACTCCCTGGTTCGCCAGCTCACGAATTAACGCATAGATTTCGGCTTTCGCTCCGACGTCGATGCCGCGGGTCGGTTCGTCAAAGATCAAAACTCTGGGCGAGAGCGTGAGCCATTTCGCCAGCACAACTTTCTGCTGGTTTCCACCACTGAGGTTCGCGGCTTTCATCTCAATCGAAGGCGCTTTAACGTTGATTGATTGACAGGCCTTCCTGGTCGCAGTCTTTTCTTTCCCAAATTGGATCAGACCCAGGCTGGCAAATCGATTCAACTTCGGCAGAGAGACGTTCTCACGGATATTCATGTCGACAATCAATCCGCAGGTGCGCCGGTCTTCGGGTATCAGGTAAATGCCCTGCGCGATTGAATCGTTTGGACCGTTGATGACAATGCGCTTTCCGGCCAGCGAAATTTCGCCCGCAACCGCTTGATCAATTCCGAATATCGTTTTGGCCAACTCCGTCCGTCCGGCTCCGACCAGACCGGCGACCCCGAGGACCTCGCCCCGAGCCAGGCTAATCGAGACAGCTTCATGGGGATATCTGGTGGTGCGAAAGCCGCGAACTGAAAACCAATCAGCGGACTTTGTGCCTGCTTCGTGCTTGCTTCCGGACTGGAAAAGGTCTTTCAGGTCACGGCCAACCATCATGCGCACCATGCGATCGTGGTTGATTTCAGAGCGAGCGAGTTCACCGGCATTGCGGCCGTCGCGCAGCACCACCGCGCGATCGCAGATTTCTTCGACCTCATGAAGACGGTGCGAGATGTAAACGACACTGACGCCGCTGGCCTTGAGATCTCTGACAATTTCGATTAAGCGGCGGACTTCGGAAAGAGTGAGACTTGAGGTCGGCTCGTCCATGATTACGATCCGGGCCCCGGCGGAAATGGCGCGGGCAATTTCTACCAGTTGCTGTTGTGCGAGCGAAAGTCTGGCAAGTGGAGTGCGGCTGGAAATATTCAGCCCGAGTCTTTGCAACAGGGTGTCGGCTTCGCGATAAAGGCGCCGGTTATCGATTAATCTCAACCAGCCACCCTTGGTTGGTTCACGCCGCAGAAAGACGTTTGCCGCGACGTCGAGATTGTCCAGGACACTCAGTTCCTGATGAATGAATTCGATTCCGCGTCCGCTTGCTTCTCTCGGAGAATGGATGACGACTTTTTCGCCGTCGAGTTCAATTGCGCCCGAGTCCGGCTGGATGACTCCGCCCAGGATTTTCATCAAAGTGGATTTGCCGGCGCCGTTTTCGCCGATCAGTCCGACGATTTCACTCGCGTCAACCTTCAGGTGAACGTCTTCAAGCGCGACCACGCCGGGAAAGCGCTTGCTGATAGCCGACATTTGAAGGAGTGGGTTTGGCATCGCGTCAGAAGCGCCAGTCGCGCAGTGATTTATTGCCAGCGATGTTGTTCATAGTTCGATCCCGAAGTCAGTACCATCCGCGTCAGCGGATGGAATAAGGAGGAATCGTCAGTTCCTCGCAATGCCTCCTGATCCCACCTCCTCACGGAGGTGGTACTGACTCCACTTTCCGAACCTAACGGCCGCGAAGCGTCTGGATCTTCTTCGTAAACTCTTCGACTTCAGCTTTCTTAATGGCGAGCGTCGGTACGAAGATTTGCTTACTGGCCGGAATGCCTGAACGGTCTCCGTCGAGAATCTTAGCCATCAACTTCATCGACTGATAACCAAATTCAAAAGGCTGTTGGACCACGGTCGCAAAGATCGCATCCTCCTTAATTCCGCCCAGGGTTTCGTCTTCCTCGTCGAACGCGACAATTTTGACCTTGCCGATCTTTCCGGCATCGCGAACCGCACCCAGGATCGCCGGGCCGTTATACGACCACAAGCCAACCAGGCCCGCGATGTCCGGTTGGTTAACCAGAGTATCCGAGGCATTTGATTTAGCGCGGACGCGATCGGCGCCGTCAGTGCGAACATCCAGTATCTGAATGTTCGAACCCTGGAGAGCCTCCTTCACACCCTGATAGCGTTCTCGGGCATTGGCGGCGTCCAGCGTGCCGACGAAGACCATTATTTTGCCGCCCTGCGGTAACGCTTCCTTTACGAGCTCACCCGCTTGCCGGCCGGCCGCAACATTGTCGGTGCCGATATAACAGACGCGATTGCTGGCGGGCGCATCACTGTCCTGGGTGACAACCAGGGATTGTTGAGCGGCGCGATTCAGCACCTGTAACTGATTGACGGGATCGACGGGGCTGATAGCAATGCCGTTCGTTCCCTGGGCTAGTAATGCCTCGACAATTCGCTGTTGTTCGGCCGCCGTGTTGTCAGAATTGATTTTGAATTCGATATCCGCATTGGGAAGTTCCGCGGCGGCTTTTTCAGTGCCCTTGCGCGCTATCGTCCAAAAGTCGGAGGCGTTGTTGGTAACGAAAGCCAGTTTGTGGCGTTTGCCTCCGGCCTGGTTCTTACATCCACCGATTGCCAGTAACGAAATGGCCAGCAGGACTACAAAACGTAAAGATGATTTTGATTTCATTTCTCTCTCCGAGCTTGACGCTGATTGTGATTAATGGCGCTGGATTCTGTAATGCGAACTGCGCAGAGTCAAGAACTTTTATGCTTTGGTAGTTGACCTTGTTTAAATGATTTTTCCGTAGCCCAGGCGTTTACGCCTGGGAACAAAAGAGCGGTTAGTTTCAAAAGCCCCATTAATGGGGCTTTAAAAGCGCTACCTGTTTCGTACCCAGGCGTAAACGCCTGGGCTACGGAAAACCGCACGGTGAAATTAGATCACCACCTATGCTTCGGGGCAGCCGCTGATCGAACGCAGAGCCGGGTAAATCATTCTGAAGCGAGCATATTGCTTGTCCAGAAGCCCGGCTGAAGCTGCGTCATGCTTCAGGCGATCCGCTACGCTCACGACTGCTTCACAAGCAGCATCGACCGAGGGCCACGCGCCGGCGCCGACGCCGGCCAGAATCGCCGCGCCATACGCGGCGCCTTCTTCGGCCCTCACCGTGGCCACCTCGCGACCGTAAACATCGGCCTGAATCTGGCGCCAGAGTTTTGAGCGGGCGCCCCCGCCACCCAGGCGGATCTCGTTCACCGGCACCTTCATTTCCCGAAATATCTCGAGAGTGTCGCGCAGACTAAAAGCCACACCTTCAAGCACAGCCCTCACCACATGGGCGCGAGTGTGACTGGCCGTTAATCCAACCAGCGCTGCCCGCGCTTTCGGATCGAGATGAGGTGTCCGTTCGCCCATCAGATAAGGAGTCCACAGCAAACCGTCCGCGCCGGACGGAACCTGGCCCGCTTCTTCGGTGAGCCGTTCATAAGGATCTCGGCCGTCGTCAACGCCGGCGCCGAACTGTTCGCGAAACCAGCGTAGAGACAGTCCCGCGCCCTGGGTCACTCCCATTACATGCCAGCGTTTCGGCAATGCGTGACAGAAGGTGTGGACCCGACCTTTTGGATCGAGTGAAGGTTTGTCGCTGGCCGCGAAGACTACACCCGAGGTGCCGAT
>Ga0068859_100001740_pt1 | contig 22177 bp, 18 predicted proteins | sample KBSSwiS22_FD_66585 | JGI IMG/M metagenome (GOLD analysis project Ga0068859, IMG submission 66585) | Switchgrass rhizosphere microbial communities from Kellogg Biological Station, Michigan, USA - KBS Switchgrass S2-2 | ecosystem: Host-associated > Plants > Roots > Rhizosphere > Soil ...
GCGATGCTGCGGCGCGCGAACATCGATGCCGCTGCCGGCGCGGCGCTTCAGGAACTTCCTGTGGAGCACGCTCGACAGCTGGAGCCGCAGGCAGCGCGTCGTCGCCATGGCCGAGTTCACCGGCGGCGACACCAATCCGGGCTTCGTCGTGACCGACCCGCTTCCGTTCGGCAACGCCACAGGATGGGATCAATTATCGAGGATTGGCCGGAACCTCTGGGTGTCCGACCATACCTTCCAGATGAAGGCAAGAAACACCAGCGACCACAAGGCGAAGATCGTCACGTCGATGCCGCGCAAACCCATGAAGCGGGCGTCGATCAAACCGGGGCCGCACCATAGCGCGAACAGCGCCCAGGCGGTCAGCATCAGGCGCAACTCGGTGGCGCCCATCCCGTAATAGGAGAGGTGATGGGTCTTGAGGATCAGCACCTTCAGATAGGTGAAGCTGGTCATCAGCAGATACATCGACAGCGCGAGCAGGGCGGAAAACATGGTGAAATATGGAGAAAGACCCAGCCCGACGAAGATGAAAGTCTGCGAGACAAGGTCGCAGGAGTGGTCGAGGAAATAGCCGAAGTCCGGCCGTTCGATCTTGCGATGGCGGGCGAGCGTGCCGTCAAGCGAATCGCCGAGCCAGTTGAGGAAGAGCCCCAGGATTGCGACGCAAACAAACCAGGGGGACGCTTGGCTGGCTGCGAATCCCACGAGGACCAGGAAAGCGCCAGCCAGCCCCAGCAGGGTCAACTGATCGGGGGTTACGACCGATGGTGTCCGCGCGGCCAGCCACAGCAGGGCATTGCGTTCCTGGGTCGCAAGGAAGCTGTTGTTCACCCGTACGTGGTGGACAGGCTGACCCGGTTCCTCGATCGGCGCGACTTCGTCGGTCTTCTCGGAATCCGCGGTTGATTCGTTGGCTTCTTGGGGAACTTCGAACCGAATTGGATGCAGTTTCGCCAATGCCGCCTCAAAGTCGGAGCGGAGCATTCCCGGACCTGGTCCGTCGAATTGATAGAGCTTCAACTGCAAATCCTTCGCGTGTGACTTGCCGGGGCATCTGCGAGGCCCCGATTTGTACGTTAGGTGGCGCTAGGAGGGCGCTTTTATCCGCTCTTCCGGCGCGTTATGGCAAATTCTCGCTGCACCGCACAATAGGACGGCGACGACGCGTGAGCAAGTCGGGACAAGTTGTTTCCGGTCCAAATCCGTGCGAACCGATCGTCCAAGTCGCAGCATTCGCATGAAAATGCCGGAACATGTGTCATAATCTCACGCACCTGACGTCCATGGACTGTGGTATCGATATGAAACGGCGTCAGTTTCGCAGGATTCCGGCTTCGCTGCGTCAGTCTCTTCAAGATACGAGCATGACGGGACGCCTACGAGTCCGTTTGGAAATGTGCCCACCGGGCGCATTGCGGTACGGGTCCGCGCTCCCATCCAACCTCGCAATCAGGATATGCAATGGGGGGCCGGGTGAGGGACCGGGCCAGTACCGCTTCGAAAGGCGTTTTTCCGCGCTTTTCCAAACAGGCTCTATGCATCATCGCGCATCCCCGCTGCCAGGCTGGGGCTTGCGTCTAAATCGGCTGCAAACCGGCCGTGATTGCCCTGCTTCCAATGCGGCTTCCACAATAATCGAAAATTATGAATGCCACTCCATATACTGATCTGAAAAATTTTAAAAGGCGTATTTTCAATTGGTTGGGAATTTTCTTGGCGATGCACATGGCGGCTCAACTACGGGTACCGTTATTGCTTACGATGTAATGAGATTGTTCATCGGGCCGTCCTTTTTAACGCCACGTGGTATAGATAGAGTAGATCTGGCGCTTGCCCGTCATATTTTCGGCGACGAATCCAGTTTTAACGTAGGGATATTGCCCACGCTTGCTGGTGTCTACGCATTTTCGGCGACGCAGGTCAGAAGTTTGTTGGCATATACGTAGGAATTGTGGGCGGAAGATGCCGGGCCCACGAGCGACCTTCAGTTACAATGGTTGTTGGATCGGATCGCGCGCCGGCAGGATGACGAGCCGCCAGTACCGTCTGCTTCGCCGCTTTTGTTCCGGGACAAGGTTGGGCGTATGCTGCGCATGCTGCATTCGACGGGCTTGTTTCCTCGTCGCTTTGCAGGCCGGATGCATCGCCAAAGGCAAGGCGGGCACGCGTTACGAGTTCGGCGTCAAGACGTCGGTGGCAGTGACCCACGCGCGCACCACCGGCGGCCAGTTCATCTTCGGCATGCAGGCGCTGCCCGGCAATCCTTATGACGGCCACACGCTCTCCGGCCAGTTCGAGCAGGTCGAGCGACTGACCGGCATCGCCATGGCGGGTGCCGATTAGCGTACGTCCGACAGCCTGCTAGAGACTGTGTTCCTTTACCCCGGCCCATAGCAGCCAACCGATGGCATAGGCAAAGAGCAGCGCTACGAACACGGTCAGAATACTGGCAAAGCGCTTTGGGAATTCCGATTTGACCGGCATATTGGGGTTCACGACATGCACCAAGTAGAGGCGTTTGCGCTTGGAATCGGCTTGCGTCTGTTGATATTGTGCGGCAGCCACAGCGTAGCTCTTAGCAATTTGTTCGCGCTTGATCACCAATTTCTCGTAATCGCCGAGGCGCGACGCAACCGAGCCGGATGAGGCAGCGATCTTCGCTGATTGCTGGCCAACCTGCGCTTCGAGCGCATGGAGCTGCCGCGCCATGGCGACATATTGTGGGCTGTTTGGACTTACGACGCCGTCCATCGTCCTTAACTTGGCCCGCGCCGCGACCAGATTGGCGGTCAACTGATTGACCAGCGAAATCTGGGCCCGGCCGGTGCCCTCGGGATCAATGTCGTCATGGAACTTGCGAAAGGCGGTTAACCGCGCCTCCACATCGTTCAGCTGTGCGCTGAGCCCATCAACCTGGCGCTTCGCGTCCTTCATTTGATCGTCATAGGTGCGTTGGTTGATCTCGTTGACCTGCGCCTCGCCCATTTTCAGCAGGTTGGTAGCGATGGCGAGCGAATCGGCGGGACGAAAGGTATGAACCTGCAAGTGGGTGATGCCGCTGGTCGCATCCTGTTCAACCGAGATCTGACGTCGATAGAAGCTGAGCAGCTTTTCCGGCGCGGGGTTGGCGTATTTCAGACGACTCAACCAGTCCACGCCCGGGCGGCGGAAGACGCCAACCAGATCGTTCCGGGCCCGTAGTTGCCCCACTGCATCATGCGACAGGAGATATTGCTGCACCACATAGGCATCGGGCACAGCCGCCGACGAACCGATACTGAAGCCCAGAATTTGGCCGTAATCAGGTGCATTAGATGCAGATTCGGCGCGCCGGACCACGAAATCGGCGCTGGACTCATACTGGTTGGAAGCGATCAGTCCATAATAGATTGATGCCAGCAACGTTGGCAGCACAACGATCATGAGAAAGGCGCGATAATCCCAGACCGCCTGCCTCACCTTGGTTGCGACGCTCTTATGCTCTACGTTCCCGGGTCCGGGAAACACTACACCATGCACGAAAAAAATTCCCGGTTACATGAATTCATTACACGTGGACATGCTTGCGGACGATGCGAAGCGCAAGCAGGCCCCAATAGGTGACGACGGTGTTCACCGCAACGACATACCATATATACATATACCGATCTTGCGCGCCGGCGAATTGGCCGTAGCGCGCCATTTCGAACACAGCCATCATTGGATTCCACCCCATATAGTCGCGCCCCCATGTGGGCAGCAGCGACATGGTGATGAAGGCTCCGCTCAACGGCATGGCGAAATAGGTGACGGGGTGCACTAACCTGTTCACGAGCGGACTGATATAGCCATAGGCGGCCCCCACCAGACACCAGGCGAAGGACCACCACGCGAACAGCAGTATGGCCCCGTAAAGATAGAGCTGCCGAGCGGGCGGCTCCGCCAGCCCCAGCATGACCCCCGCGGCCTGGAGAAGCACCAGGGCGGACACACAGCCGATCGTCTCCACCAAGGATTTCGAAAGCACGATGTCGAAGGGGGTGATCATGTTATGGTACAGCAGGTTGCCGGCGGTGTGCAGCGCGGACTCTGAGCGGTTAAACGTGTTCCGAAAGATGATGAAGATCGTATAGCCCGTCAGTGTGAAGGTGTAGGGGCTCATGCCTGACTCATCACGGAGCCCGGACAGGGAATGGAGCAGCGTCACCACCGAGGCGAGCAGCATCGGCTCGGCGATGATCCAGAGATAGCCGATATTCTGCCGGCCGAACCGCTGCTGCAACTCGCGGAGGGCCAGTGCGCGGATGACGGCACCCTGCGTGGATAGGCCGCTCGCGAAAGATCGAAGCCAGGATCGCTGTTGGCGCGCGTGCATGTCGAACGGTCTTCCTTCGCGTGGGCGTGTCAGCCTCTTCGCACTATGAGCATGAGCGAGGCAAGGCCTCGGCTGTCCACGGCCAGCTCCGAAACTGGCGCGAAAGCCAGCGGGGCGGTCGAAAAACCCATGCCGATCAGGCGCAGCACCCACCTGCCGATCTCGTTGGCGACGAGCGGTCCATCGTCTGCGGCAAGTGCGCTGCTGACCGGTCGGGTACTCGGGGCATGGCGCAGTCCAATTGCCGCGACACCGCCGACCTTCAAGCACTGAATCCAGGAGTTGAACAGGGCCCAACGCGCCTCCGCCGTTTCAAGCGACGGAAATCCCGCCGGAGAGACGATGAAATCCGCGAACTCGCGGCTATTGGGGGTTGGCGACAATGCTTCTCGCTCCCACACCACGAAATTGGACGCCTTAAGCGCAGTCCGAATCCCTTCGCTGGCCGATCCGATCAGCCATCCATCGATCGGGATCGGGGTCACGCCATAGGCCGGTAACGCGGCGAGGCAAACCTGCTCGCGCCAGCGGGCGATCAGTTCATCGTCCTGCGCTCCAAAAGCGATGCTATCGTCCATCTGGACCAACTGGCGCCAAGTGCAGTCCTGCGAAACCGGATGCTCCAGCGAGACCGGGCCGGCATGGATCAACGCATTGGCCGGTCGCACATCCGTCTCGACATCGTCCCGCGCAAGAATCGAGCGCGGAGCCTCGACATAGGCCTCCTCCTCGCCCTCAGGCTCGTCGAGCAGGACCTCGATACGCTCGGCAGAGATGTCCGAGTATTCCGAAAAGAAGCCGTAAAAAGCGTACGTTACGTCCCTGACCGCGTGAAATGACACGCTCGCCACCAGGTCCCGCTTTCCTACCTCGACTTGCATCTCGAGCCGCGATCCGGCCACGAGAGTAGCATTGGCACCAGGCGTCTGGCGCAGCGCATGGACCCTGACTGTGAGTTCGCCCTGCGAGGCGGTTACGCCATGCAGCCTGATCATATAGGTCGCCCGCCCGGGCCGGATAATCTCGTAATGGGTGTGAAAACAATATTGCGGATCGGGAGATCGCCTTGTGCCGCCGAAGCCCGGAAGCGCACTGGCGTGATCCCAAAAATAGGAAAATGGATCAATCTCGCGCATTTTTCAGCGCCGCAGCACTAGCATTACGTCCTCGTAGGGATCGCCCGCCAACACATCCGTCGCACTGGTCTCGACAATGCCCCGCGTATAGTCGATCCGTGCGAGCGAAAAGCCGGGCGCCAGTAGCGCCTCAAGAAAGTTGGCCGGGTTCTCATAACGCCCCGGTGTGAACTCCAGGATCACGGTTTTGAGGCGGCCGTTGTCGAGCAGCCCCTGCATCCCGGCCCAAACAAGCTCTTCGGCTCCCTCCACGTCAATCTTGGCGAACTCGATATCTGCCCACTCCTGCCTTCCATCGAGCCGGGCCACTGGGACATACTGTCCATTTTCCGGCAGATGGTCGCCGACATCCGCCAAATAGCCGTTCTTCGGTTCGCCGGCCGGCACGATCAGCGTCACCATGCCCTCGTTCTTGGCGCTCAGTGCGAGTTGATGCACATCCACACGTGAGGCAAAGCCATTTAGCGAAACGCTTTTGTCCAGGAGTTCCGCTAGCCTGGGGTTAGGCTCGAACGCGTGCACGCGGCCGCTTGGGCCCGCTAGGTCCGCCATCAACAACGTGAAATAGCCGAGGTTCGCCCCGATATCGGCGGCAACCATGCCCTCACGCATCAGGGAAATGATCGCCTCGGTCACCCACATTTCCCAATAGCCTTCCAGCATCAAATGGGTAGCGAGGCCGACGTCGCGAGTATCGACGAACATCTTGTAACGGGCGAGGATCCGGCAGAGCACGGTGTGATCGCCCAGATAGGCAGTCTTACAAGCATGGCGGATCGCCGCCTCGCTGTCGTATCTGGAAGAAGGATTAAGACGGCGCACGTCCTGGATATATTGTTTATTGGTGAACATCCGCGCCGGTTCGGATAGATGTAAGCGGGGAAAGGGCCATACGCGTTTCAACACGCGGCGCCCTTAGCAACCCCCCCCTGCGTCGTAAACCACCACCATGATCAAAACCCGATTGCGGGCACGTTGGATATGCTTATAATATCGAGAATAATCCGGGATTGCGCACCATTTCGACGTCTCATACCCAAATGATAGAATTCAGGAACGTCTCGAAAACCTACCATTCGCGCGGGCTGACTCGGCGCATTTTTTCGGATCTCTCCTTCCGCATCGAGCCCGGCGATAGCCTAGCCATATGCGGCGCCAATGGCGCTGGAAAATCGACGCTGATGCGCTTGATCGGTGGTGTCGAACGCCCAACCGGCGGCCACATTCACCGCACGATGCGGACGTCTTGGCCGATTGGTTTCACCAGTTGTTTCGAACCGAGTATGACGGGCGCCGATAACGCCCGGTTCATCGCCCGCATCTACGGGCGCAATGAGCAGGAAGTGCTCGATTATGTCGAGGATTTCGCTCAACTTGGTGTCTATTTGCGTCAATCAGTCAGCACCTATTCCTCAGGCATGATGTCACGCCTCGCCTTCGGGGTTTCGTTGGCGATTTCGTTTGACTGCTACCTCGTAGATGAAGTCGCAGCGGCCGGTGATGCGCGCTTTCGCAAACGGTGCGAGGAGGAGTTGATGGCGCGACGCGACAATGGCACTCTGATCATGATCTCGCACGATCCCTATACGCTGGAACAATATTGCCGGCGTGGTGCCGTATTATATAGCGGCGCTTTGGTTTTCTTCGACAGCGTCGCCGAAGCTTGCGACGTGCATTATATGCTGCAAATGCGTAACTGATTGCCCCCGAAGTTCAGTTTCTAGTCCGGCAGGCGAAATCGACCAGATCGGCGCAATAGGCAACCTCGGTCATAGAGAAGGGAATGATCGGCCGCTGCCGTACAGCAACACCTGGCAGCGCGATGATTGTGCGGGCCCACCCTTCTTCATCATCCGGCGGTAGCAGCACGGTTCTGGCGTCAGCCAATTCGCGATGGGCCGGTATGTCACTGACCACGGACGGTACGCCCATTGCCTTGGCCTCCAGCAGTGGCAAACCGAAGCCTTCCGCCAGGGTCGGACATAGCATCCCCGCTGCGCCCAGTGTCAACGCTGCCAGTGCGGGGCTGGACAAGCCCACAACGTGATGGACCCGCCGAGCCGCTCCCAGTTCGCCGGCCAGCGGCGCGAGAATGTTGGCGGCGTCATATCCAGGCGAGCCGACGATCACCAGATGCGGGGCGTCTGCGCCCATTGTCGCGATCAAGCGGCGCCAGACGCGAAACAACAAATCATGATTCTTGCGTGGCTCCACGGTCGAAACCGCCAGGAAATAGCGCTTCTTCGCGAGTTCGGGGATACTATGCCTGATATTGATGAACGCGGGCGGCAAAGGCAGCGCACGCACCAGGCTCGGTATATTGTCGCGACCACGGTTCGGGTCCCATTTGCGGATGAATGCCGTCACGCTGTCACGCGTATAGTCCGAATTGAAAATCAGACGATCGCCGCGGCGCGCCGCGGTGCGGATCATTCTTTCGTGGTAGAACGGGGCCTTTGGCCCCACCAGGTGCGGAAAGTCGATGGGGATCGTGTCGTGCAGCATCATTGCGCAGGTGACGTCAGGCCGCTTTTCCAGCCAGTCGAAAAAGCCGGGCATCGCTAGCCCCAGTTGCCCGACATTTAGATAGACGGCGTTGGCCGGCACGACGCGCGCCGCCGCGCCAGCAGGAAAAAAGCGGGTCGCGGCCAGCATCTTCAGCATACGCCGCGTCTTGCCCGCGAGTCGGGGCACGATAGATCGCAATGATGGCTCCGGCATTTGCGCCGCGGCCTCCGGGCGCGTGATCCGGTCGATCAACCAGCGCAACGCGTCATCGGAGTCGTCATCCTCCGCCCAGAGTTTCTGGAGATAGGCCAGCAAGCGCCGGACCTGAGCTCCGGAGCATGCGCAGACCCCGATCGGGGTCGGCAGGACACCGACGTGAAGGGTCGCATCGTTTGAGAAAATTTGGCGGGCCAATGCCAGATCCACCCTGTCTATGCCGCGCGGCGTCAAGAACGACGACCCGATAAAAAGTCTCATGATGTCGTAAGCAATGACCCGGGACATCAACGCCCTTCCGGAATGTTTGTTATGATCTGCAAGGAAGCAACATACTGTTGAACCCTGATACAAGGCCAGATGGCGGCGCTAGCACGTGAATTCATAACGCAGAAGGCATGCCGCCGCCCTTTACGGCGTCACCTTCGCATCAGTCAGCATAGCCCTTTGCCAGTACCAGATTGAACTGTTGCCGCGCGCGCGCCAGCCCTGGCCATTCGTTAGGATTGCACGCCTTCGTTTTGCCGTCCCCCGTCAGGTAACTTATAGTAAAGCCAAAGTTGACAAAGTCCTTTAGCAAATCGAGTGGATCCCTTCCCATATCCCGATAGCTCACCGGTGAATATTCTAGCACGATGAGTAGGCGATCAATGTCACGGCTCCACTCCCTCATCCCCTTCCAGACTTCGAATTCAAAGCCTTCGACATCGATCTTTATGATATCTGGTCTGATTTCCTGACCGATTTCATTCGCGACCTGCCCAAGTGCCACCGCCAACGACGCCATGGGTGCCTCCTCGCGATCGACGATCGCCTCATTCGGCGTCAGAGTTGCGGATCCGTTGAAATGGGCGAATTTTCCTAGGTTCGCGATGCCTTCGTGCTCACCGATCGCCATGCGTCGCAAAATCACCCTATCGAGCCACAGATTGGCGGAGATGCTACGTTCATTTATTCGCAGCAAGCGCTCCTGCGGTTCAAAGCCAACCACGAGCCCCTCACTGCCGACTAGCCTTGCAGCGTGCAGCACATGCAGTCCGACATTGGCACCAATATCGACATAACAACCGGATATACGTAGGTTTCTCTTCAGGAACGCTCCGATGTCTGGTTCCCACATCCCGAAACGGAGCATGGAGGGCGTGATACTAGCATCACGCCCATCTAAGTATACAAAGAAATCCTGCTCGCTCGTAAGCAGAATCGTATCATCTCCGACGTAGTGTGATCGAACACACTCACCGGCGCGGATCTTTCTGCGGAACATATTAAACATCTACGTGAACCATTCTAACAAAAGACGGAATCGTTGCAACTGGAAGCAGAATAACTCTCTGTAAATAGCCTCACAATCACTCCCACCTTTCCCCTTAGCGGCGGGAATGATGATGCTAGGTTTCGTGCATTCCGAGCCCGATGAGGTTTCGCGGAGCATGTTGAGGTGATTCATGAGTGGCACGCGACGGGAACTAGGCCGTAGACTCATAATTTCGAAGCCAGAGCCGGACCGTAGCCGCGAAGTCCTCCGCGAGTTTGTCGTGGCGTGTGGTGACGCGGCGGAAGTGATTGAGTTTGCTGAAGAAGCGTTCGACGAAGTTGCGTCCGCGGTAAAATCTTTTGCTGAAGCAGGGTTTCCACTTGCGCATCGATTTGGCGGGGATGTTGGGCACGGCGCCTTGCGCTTCGTTCAAGTCACGGATGCTGTCAGCATCATTTGCTTTGCCTCCCAGCACGACGGTTCGTCGCGCGAGTTGGTCGAGTAGGCCGTAGGCCGCTGAAACGTCGCGCGCCTGCCCGGCGGTCAGGCTCAGCCGGGCCGGGAGCCCTTGGGCGTCGACGAGTGCATCGCCATCGTGCGCCGCAGTGATCGCGACTATCATGCGATCCCATATACCCGCCTTCCGCCACCGTACGAAGCGGTTGCGGCAGGTCGTGCGGCGGACCAAAGCGTCCCGGCCAATCTCGCCACGGCGCCCGAGCGTAACACCCAGTTCAACACCCGACGATCGTCAACTCGCGACACGCCCCTTGGCTTGTTCGACATAAGCGGCTCGACAACACGCCCTTCAAAATCGGTCAGATTATCTCCGCTCATGCCGACACTAAATCAGATTGCCTCCGTCAATGGAATCCCGTTTATGAGTTCACCGCCTCGTGTTGGCGATAAGTCGAACTGGTAGCGATCAGCCGCATCCACCACCGCAAGCCCAGGCCCGGTCGATCCCGACGCTTGTCCGGCACGTCAATGCCACTGAATCCGATCTCCGCGACCCCGTCGAGCATGTGTTCACACATCAAAAGGCGGTCACAGGCCTGTTTATCCGTACCATCGGCATCAAGCGCGTCGAGGCGACAATCACGCTCGCCAACCTCGCTTACAAGATGCACCGCCTGATCTTCCGCGCACATAGCGTGTTTGCCGGATGAGAGCGCTCTGCTAAAGCACCGTAAATCCGCCAATATCGACCGCAGACCGCTCAAGAATGAGCGCAACGACCACCCATGCACATCATCCCGCGAAAACACTGCGGCAAATGGGGGTGCCCTGGTCTGGCCGCACCGCGCGATCGGCAACAGACGCCGATCGGGCTGGCAAGACGGTTGGCAGCATCTTTCCGGCCGCTGCCGGCAGAGGCTGGATAACGTCCGGCCGGGCGGTCCAAGAACGCGTCGCGGCTCACATACCCGAAAAAACTCTACGCCGAACGGTCCAACTCTCAGGTCCCGGAGCAAATGGTCTGAAACAGGGCAAAGCCCCATGATCGCCCTTGCACAGGTCCGGCACAGCTGCCATGTGGAACCGACAATGCAAGACTCATCGTTTTACCGGATCGATTTCCATTAAAAGCATAAAATGAAGCAGTTTATTATAATTGGCGCTGTCTTGGCGACGCTATTCCTTTCCGCCTGCGCCAGCTTGCCGACCAGCGCGCCGACGCTTTCGCAAGTACGAAGGAGTGCCATCGCGCCCGCCGCGAACGAGCTCCCCTACACCTTAGTTACTATTGACGTCGATACGGCGCGTGACACCGCTGCGCCCACGCCTATCGGCGTCCTGCAGATGGCGTCTCTGGCCCAAAATGCGGGACCCGAGCGCGCGGACCTCATCCGCGTAGGCGATACGCTAAACATCGCCATCTTCGAGGTGGGGGTCAGTCTGTTTGGCTCAGCCACCGCAGCTACCGCCGATACAACGCGCACGCCATCCGCCGACGCCCGGAACCTGACGGTGCAGGTGCGTGAAGACGGAACCACCGATCTGCCCTATGTCGGCGCCATTCGCGCGGCCGGTGCCTATCCGGAGGAACTGGCTGGCGTCATCCGTCAGCGCATGCAACGCCTTTCCGAACACCCTCAAGTCACCGTGAGCATCGCTGATTCGGTCCGAAGCGTGGTCTATGTCAGCGGCGCGGTCGCGCGCGCCGGACGTTATCGTCTGACCGCCGCACATGAGCGACTGCTCGATGCCCTAGCGCTGGCGGGGGGCAGCCCCCTTGACCGCAACGATCTTTCCGTCACCTTGGTCCGAGGCAACCAACAGATCACCGTGCCAGTCAACCGGATCAGCCCGGGCGACGCAGCCAACATCATCATGCTCCCAGGCGACCGGCTGGAGTTTGACCGGGCGCGCGAAAGCTACACCGTGTTTGGCGCGACCGGCAAAGTTAGCCAGGTGACGTTCGACGCCAAGACCGTTAGCCTGGCCGAGGCGATTGCCCGGGTGGGCGGCCCTTCCGACGCCCAAGCGAACCCGCGCGGCGTATTCCTTTTCCGCATCGAACAGGAGGCGGACGGTAAGCCTAGGGCCATGGTCTACCAGCTTAACATGTTGAAGCCGGAGGCATATTTCCTGGCCCAGCGGTTCCCGCTGCGCGACAAAGACGCTATCCTGTTCACCAACGCAAGAGCGAACCTAGCGCAGAAATTCGTCAGCTTGCTCAGCCAGTTGTTCAGCCCGGCCATGGCCGTTCGTTACGCCACGCAGTAATCCAGTGCGCATCGGAATCGACGGCTACAACCTGGCCATTCCCAACGGGACCGGCGTCGCGACGTACGGCTTTTCGCTTGCGAAAGTGGTGGCGGACATGGGGCATGTACCCGAGGGCATATTCGGTATCGATCCCGGCCCGGAGCTCGCCAATCGGGAGACACTGTTCTTCGAGCGCTTCGGGCGGGGCGACGCGCGAGGCCATTTGCGGCAGCGGGTCCGCAATGCGTTCCTTCTAAATCCGTTCGGGACCCGGGGGCTGCTGCCGATCCCGCTCACCGATCATGTCGACAAGCGCAGCTTCGGCCCGCGCTGGCCCGATTTCCAGGCGCTATGGACCAGTCCGCTACTGTTCGAATTCGCGACCGCGCGCTTCGCCGCGTTGCGCCACTTCACCACCGTCGCCATGCCGGATCCGCCCGCAGTCATGCACTGGACCTATCCCGTCCCGCTCCGGATGGCCGGTAGCCGCAACATCTACACCATCCACGATCTGGTTCCGCTGAAACTGCCCCACACCACGCTGGACAACAAGACCCATTACCGCCGGTTGATCGAACGGATCTTGCGTCAGGGCGACCATGTTCTCACCGTGTCTGAAGCCAGCCGCGGGGATATCCTGGCGATGTTCGATGCCGATCCCACGCGGGTGACGAACACCTATCAATCAAGTCCGGTGCCCGCCGCCATCGCCCGGTCCAGCGAGGCGGACGACCAAGCGTCGATAGAGGGCCTGTTCGGACTGCCGCCGCGCGGCTTCTACCTGCTATTCGGCGCCAGCGATCCCAAAAAGAATATCGGGCGAATGGTCGATGCATATTTGGCATCGCAAAGCCAACGCCCGCTCGTGGTTGTCTCCTCGCGCGACTGGGGCATGACCGAGGCGACCGGCGGGCTTGGCAAGGACGGCTCGATCTACGGCCGCAAGTCCGACCGATCGATTGTCCAACTGCAATATCTGCCGCGAGAGACACTGTTCCGTCTGATCCGTTCGGCCCGAGCGGTGCTGTTCGCCTCGCTATACGAGGGCTTTGGCCTGCCGGCACTGGAGGCGATCCAGCTGGGCACGCCTGTAATCAGTTCGACCACCAGTTCGCTGCCCGAAGTAGTCGGCGAAGGCGGGCTGCTGGTCGATCCCTATGACACCGCGGCCATCACGGAGGCCATTCGCGCGATCGACGGTGACGACGCGCTGGTCGCGCGGCTTTCGGCGGCGGGAATGGCCCATTCGGCCCTCTTCACCAACGGCGCTTTCACGGAGCGATTGCATCGGGCCTATGCACGGGCGGGAATTATCGCCGGCGAACACCCGAGCATCGGAGTCTAGGCATTTACCGCAGTGCAGCAAAGAGCTAAGCCCAGTTCCACCATTTTATATCGGCAGCCACCCGTCGTCATCGACCAGGAATCGTCATCAATTTGACATTGTTGAATATGTCCGCCGATGAAAATTGTTGTCTGAATTTATAAACGAATATACTTGGGAAACACGATGTCGACGAAGATAATTGCGCATGACGAACCTTCCGTTAGTGTCGTTATCTCTACGCTGAATAGGGCCGACCTTCTCCGGAAATCTTTAAAATCCCTCGAGTACCAAAATTATCGGAATTTTGAAGTCGTTGTTGTGAATGGTCCGTCAAAGGATAGCACAGACCAGGTTTGCGAGAATTATTCTGGAAAGATTATATATGGCACGATAGATATCGCGAATCTGTCAAAATCACGAAATCGAGGAATTAATCTTTCTAGCGGCGAGCTTGTTTTATTTCTCGACGACGACGCCTTCGCTGAGCCGGATTGGATTTCTAATATTGTCGAAGCCTATCAACATCCGATGGTCGGCGGCGTCGGAACGCGAGTTTACGATCACACTGGCTTCAGGTGGCAACTCAACCCGTTCGTGATCAACAAATATTACGAACCGAATTTCGACTTCAAGCCTCCGCTCTGGGCCTTTGAAAGTCCGGATTCGAACACTATTCCACACATATTGGGGGCGTCGAGCTCCTTTCGACGCGATCTACTCGAGAAGATCGGCGGCTTCGATGAAGAAATCGAATATTTTCTTGACGAGTCGGAGCTGTGCCGCCGGGTCGCGGAGCTGGGCTACAAGATTCGCTTCGTCAACGCTGGAGCTAGCGTGCATCATCAGTTCGCCTCGGGCGTCACGCGTGACGAGCGCAGATTGCTGACCCATCCATATCCGGTGGTGAAAAACAAATTCTATGTTTGCCTGTCCGACTGGAAGCGCAACGGAGGTCAGCTCAACGATTACCTTAGCGCTTGCGACAGCTGGCTGGCCAAACTGATTGGAGACGCCAAGTGGCAACTCGCGCATGGCGGGATCAGCCAGAAGGAATATGACTCCTTCGTGCAGGACGCCGAACGCGGCGCACGGGACGGGCGTAGTCGCGCTTCTTCTCAGGCCCGGAAGTCGATCACTATCGCGCCGGCGAACGCGGCACGGGCGGTACGTTTTCCGGTCCTCTCCCCCAAAGGCGGCCGCAGGACTATCTGCCTCATTTCGCGCGCACTTCCCCGGCATTCTCCCGGTGGCGTGGCTCGCTACATTTGGGATCTCGCAACCGGCTTTGCCCGGCGCGGCCATGAGACTCATCTAATCACGTTGACGGATGGCGCCTCTCAGGTCGAATTCAGCGATGGATTGTGGATACGCCACCTTTCGCGGGACGATCTCGTCGCCTCCGTCACGGATGCGCGCGTGCCAGAAAGCTTGGCCACGATACGCACGCATGATGCGAAAGTGAATATCGGCTGGGCCAAGGCGGCTCATGCGGAAGTTCTTCGCCTAAGACAAGACCGCTATATTGACCTAGTGCTTGCTCCCGCCTGGGATCAGGAAGGACTTTACTGCGTTCTCGACAAGTCGCTCGATACAATCGTCTCCATGAACACAACCTTTCGGCGCTATAGTGATATCGAGAAACGCCGCGTGAATCCGGATGTTCTCGAAGAGCTTTCTGCACTTGAGGATCTATATATCAAGTCAGCCAGACTGTTTCACGCCAACTCAACCTCATCGGTCGAGCATTTGCGCGATGATTTCCAGGTGGACGCCACCGCACGGATCGTCACCGTTCCGCATGGCGTCGTGGATTCCGCCCCCTCCAGCGTAAGGCGAAAGGATCCTGATCAGCTATTGCGTGTGCTGTATGTGAGCCGGCTGGAACAGCGGAAGGGCATAGACATTTTCCTGAAAGTTGCTTCCAGAGTATTGGAAGACCATCCAACAATAATCTTCGACGTTGTTGGGAAGGATTCCTATGAGGAAGACCCGGTAGAGAACATTAATTCTGTAATTAGGAAGTTCTATCCTGAGCTTATGGGACGAATTAATATTCACGGTAAGGTATCTGACGCGGATTTAGTGAACTTCTTTCAGAGCGCCGACATATTTTTTGTGCCGTCTCGATATGAGTCATTTGGTATCGTCTTCGTGGAAGCCATGGCGTTCGGCCTCCCGGTCGTTGCGTTGAATGTGGGGGGACTTACTGACATCGTTGAAAGCGGGGTGACCGGACTCTTGGGTAGTGCCGATGATCCAGTCGGGCTCGCGGTCATGCTGAACGAACTGATTGCCGATCCAAAACGCAGGTTGGCCATGGGATTAGCGTCGCGCAACCGGTATGAGCGGCTGTTTGAAAATGAAACCGTGGTCGACGCCACACTCAACGCTTTCATCAATTTGCTGGACGCACCGCGTTGCTCGAAGCTAGATGCTTGAGGATATTCATGCTCGTAAATAACTACATCCCTCGCATTTCGATCGTAACGGGCATTGTGAATTCACGCGACGCCGTGAGTGAAACCGTGATCGCCGACATGGAGGCGCTGGATAAACTGAGTCGCCAGTCCCGCCGGAATGTGGATCTTCGGGTTTTTTGCATGGAATCCGATCACGCTGATGCGCGAATTAGAGTTCTTTCGAATTGGCGAGACGCACTGTCCGATGAGCACTTTACGACATCGGACATATATTATTTTCATTATGCGATTTACAATGACATCCATCACTTGATGTATCACTTGCGACGCGATGCAAAGTCAGTCGTGTTTTTTCACAATGTCACACCTCCGCAATTCTGCGCGCCCCAGGCCGAGGCGCTCATTCACGCCTCGTACCAACAGATCAGGAACTTTCGCACTGCGGACTTGATTCTCGCGCCATCCGATTATTCGGCGCGACAATTGGCGGAATACGGGTTGGCCAAGGATATCCGTGTCGTTCCGCTGTTTGGCCCAAATGGCCCCGAGCGGGTGGCGCCTTCACCCAGGTCGCCCCACGAAGGCCCCCTGCGCTTGCTCTATTGTGGGCGCTTCGTTCCAAGCAAGGGGGTGGAATCGCTGCTGGCAGCCCTCGACGCAATCTCCGCACGGCTCGCGCGACCAGTGGAGCTGACCTTGGCCGGCAACAGCCAGTTTTCCGACAAGCAATATCTATGCGAGCTGCGGGAGATGGGTGAACGAATCAGCGGGCAGGCGAGCGTCCGCTTCGCCTTCAATCTGGACGCCGATACGCTCAAGGCTCTTTTTGCCGAGGCGGACGCCTTCGTGCTGCCTTCCTTCCATGAGGGGTTCGGCATGCCTGTTGCGGAAGCGCTGATGACGGGTACGCCAGTGATCTGTTCGAATGCCGGAGCACTTCCCGAAGTTGGCGGCGGCAGCGCCTTAACCTTCCCCGCAGGCGATGCCGCTATCCTCGGCAAGGCTCTGCTGGAATTCACCAAGGCGTGGAGCGAAGGCAAGGTCTTATGCGATCATGGAGTCTTGCCCCACGCCGAGTGGGATAAGGAGCGCGTGGCGCACGCCGCAACCTTCCTTCGTGCCTCCTATATCGATCGGATCGGGGCTGAATTCAAATCATTGCTGCAGCCGACGGCAAGCTGGAGCGCCGATGCGCGTCAGGCCTTGACGGACGCCCAGCTTTTTACCTCCCACAACCATCCGCCGAACCCGCTCGATAGCGCGATAAAGGGCGATCTGCTCGCCCGACGCGTATTGCGCGCGATCGAAGACGGCCGCACCGCGATGCGGCGCCTCTTGTCTCTTCCCTTCAGCTGGCCGCAATCGGACGAGGATCTCACCTATTGGTTCGGCGTCGTAGCTGAACGTGGCGTCAGCGGCCTTGTCAAGCATCTGGTTAACAGCAACGAGCTTCGGCAGTCCCCCGAGCGCCTTCAAGCCAGCGTCTTTTTCCGCGCGCAGTTAGTCGCGGGCGATATCGACGGGATGCTTACGAAGAAGGCACGCAAGGAGAGGCTGGAGGCTAATGACTACGCCCGGGCCAAGCTCCGCCTGTTGGCCGGAAATAGGAAGCAGAGCGACAGCGAGTTCCTCCGCGAGGCGCTTTCCCTTCTCGGGCGCGACGACGCCGACAACGCCCGAATTGACGATCTTTCCGAAAAGCTGGCCAGCGGCGCGATTTCCCGTGCGGAAGCTGCCGAACTCCTGGGCAGTATGTCCTCATCCGATGACGCACGAGAGAAGGAAGCGCAGAGCGGTTACGCCATTCCCGCCAGTTGGCGTAGCCAAGCCTCGGTGCAGCATCCGGCCGATGTTGCCACCGATAATCGTTGGGAAGGTTCGTCCGCTCGCCGCGTTGGCGTGTCGCCTGAAATTGCCCAGTTGATGAGCGACCTGCGCTATGCCTCGCTTGAAGCCGAGGCGTTGAAGCGTCGACTAGCCTCTCGCCGTGCGAGCGAAATATTATTTTGGCGCCCGTTGCGCGGCGCGCGCCACTTCGCTTCTCTGGCAAGCGGCGTGATCGGCCCTGCCCGTAGGTTCATCGGCCAAGGCAACGAGGCGCGCGACCGGCGAGACTGGGAGGCGGCGGCCCGCAATTACGCTCTCGCCGTCCAAGTCTCCCCGCGTCTGGGTCACATCTGGATTCAGCTTGGCCATGCGCGCAAGGAAATGAAAATGCTGCTTGAGGCGAAGTCGGCCTATCAGCATGCCCTTGAGCTGATGCCGTTCGATTCGGACGCGCATTTGCAAATGGGTCACTTGCACAGCATCCTGGGCGACGAGGACGCGATGATCGATTGCTATTGGAAATCGCTATTCTACGATCCCGATAACGTCCACGCAATACAGGAGCTCCGCGGCCACGGCTTAGCAGACGACGTCGATAGGATCAGGAGTCGCATGAGGAGCGCACGCTGACTCGATTAGATATATTAAGAGAATGCTGCGAGTATCGATCAAAGACTGAAATATCGGACATTCTAAAAAAACCAATCGCCCACATCTTCGTGAAGATAGCTGAATATTGTGCGCTATTGCAAGCAGCGGGCGCGATCGGGGTAATATATTTGAGATCTATTCTTGCAAAGCTGATTGCAATTGGATCTAAGTTCATCTCGTGCCCGTAAAAGTGGAAAGTGTGCCTCATGATACAGTTGCCCGCCCTTTCTATTCTCGGATTTAGGAATCTTTCTGAGAGAGACGAATCCTATCACCCTGTGTCTTTGAATGGAGCCTGGGAGGCGAGGTTTGAAACGCATGGTGCGATGTATAGTGCTTATAGCGCGACACCGGGAAGCACCATTTTACTTCGGGATATCGATGGCGGCGCAGCGCTTGAGCTAGTCTGCACCAGATGGTCAGGCATGTTGGAACTTTCCACCGACGACGAAACATCCGTAGTCGATGCCTTTGCGCCAGCCCATGAGGTGCGGGAATTCCCGCTGCCGGGTACCGGGAAGCGCGATGTCACCGTCCGCCTGCTGGAAACGAAGCATGACGACGCGCTGGATCGTCAAATCTGGTTGCATCGACTGTTGCTCGAAAACCGGCCGAACTGGATCGAGCGGCATACGCGCCTGACGCCGGCGATCACTTTCGTCGATGGCGACTACGGTCATTTCCTGGTGTTCGACAAGGATAAACCTGTATCGGACAGTATTAAGCGCCTGGGATGCTGGGGTGAGTTGCAGGTCGCGCAGTTCCGCCGCTTTGTGCGCGCGGGAACAACCGTTGTCGATATTGGCGCCAACATCGGACACCATACGGTCGTCCTGTCAAAACTTGTCGGACCCACCGGGCGCGTGCTGGCCTTTGAACCACAGCGGCGCGTTCACAGGACCATGGTGTCCAACCTTGTTCTGAATATGTGCGACAATGTTGAGGCGTTTGAATATGCGCTGGGCGCCGAAAATGGCGAAGCCCAGATGTTCCCGCAGGACTACGAGAAGGAGGAATGGAATGTCGGGGGGCTGTCGATCGCCTCGAAGGATGGCGAACTTCTATTTCGAGAAGGAGGTCTTCCCATCCATATTCGTCGTCTGGACGATGCGACCGCCGACATCGCGATTGATTTAATCAAATCCGACGCGCAGGGTTTTGACTTTGCAGCGATGCAAGGCGCCGCCGAAACGCTTAAGCGAAGCAAGCCCATCCTGGTATCCGAAATCGCTCCGGAAGCCATGCGGCACGCTGGATACGATTACCTGGACTATTATGATTTCCTGGGGGACCTCGGCTACCTGCTAACGGACCCAGACCAGCCCGATTTCAGCAAGCCAGCCCGGAAATGGAACGGTGACCCGCTTGAGGAATGGGATATCCTGGCGGTACACCGTGACAAGACCGAGCATCTCGCTCGGCTGGAGTAACCGACGATCGACGAGGCCGCATCCGATAGGCCCTGACGGCTTTGTCAGATCGCCCCGGAGCGTCATCGCTACTCGTCAGCAAAAAGCTCAAGTCATTTTGATGCCGCGCCTGGCACAGAAATGCCACAGGATGTGGCTGAGCTGAATATTGCTACGGACGATCGGATCCACTTCCCGTTCGGTCGGGCGCATACGGACGCTCGGCATGGTGGGAAACAAGCTCCAGCCCCCCTTTTGCGTACCCCTGAACAGGCGGACCCGGGCGGGCAACAACCGTACGCCCATCGCTTCGGTAGGATAGAGCGTTGGGAGAAGTCGTGTAAGTCGCCGATTGGCAGCAGCCGCCCCCGCAGTCTAGGCCGCAGTAGCTGCTCGACAGGGCGGAATCATAGATCGTCAACGCGCGGGGCGCGAAAAGGATTCTCGGGTCCGTGGGGCTTGGGCGAACCTCCAAGGACGCCGCCGAAGGTGGCCTCGAAGAGTATTGCCTAAACCTCCACCGAGTGAGGTCTGGAATCGGCGAAAGTGCAAGTTCCTCAAGCCCTTTGTTGCCCACAGCGCAGGCTGGAATGCGACTTCGGGGGCGCGGTAGGAAGGGGGGGGGCGCTCCGGCCTCGGCGGTCCCGCTGCTGTCAGCTAGCACTTGCTATGCGCCCATCGACCGAGGCATTTGCTAGGACACCAGACAGATTCGACGTTCGAACGTGGCGACCAGTGGCCACAACGCGTTGCAGGAGATAATTAATTGCGATCCTATATCCGATTCGATGCGACGTCGTTGCCGCACAATGTCGGGACTAACCTTCCAGACGGCTATCGAATTTCCGATGGGCAAGAGGGGCACCTCAGCTTCGGGCCATATCTCTCACTTGACCCCGGGAGCTATGTTGCCGGCTTTTATCTTCGGCGATTGGCAGGCTCAAATGGTGGCCTCATCGACATGGACATCGCCGATATCTCGGTTGGAGCTCAGCAGGTCGCGCTGAAAACGCTGTCGGATCGCGATTTGTTCGAAGATCTCGCGATCCTTGTGGCCGTTCCCTTCGAAATGAGTGAGCGCCTTCAGGCGGTCGAAGTGCGCCTGTTCGTGCATTCGGGTGTGATGATTGAGCAGCGCGAATTGGTCGTGTTTTCAACGCAACAGCGAGACTGGAGCGCCAGATGATCCACTCCCCGATTCGGCGGATGTGGAGCACTGCTCGTAGGGCTCTGCGTCGTCATTTCGGATCGGACGAAATTTCACCTCGGGTGCGCGAATATATCGCTGCACAGTGCGAGGCAGTCCGCAAGCAGTCGGAGTTGCGCGCACAACTCGCGTCGCTTGAAGCGCGGGCCTTCGCCGACGAGGGACTGACATCGTTGATCCGTGAGATCGAGCATCGAGCGCAACTCGCGTCGCTCGAAGCGCGGGCCTTCGCCGACGAGGGACTGACATCGCTGATCCCGGAGATCGAACATCGAGCGCAACTTGCCTCGCTCGAAGCGCGGGCCTTCGCCGACGAGGGCCTGGCATCGCTTCTCCCGGAGATCGAGCATCGAGCGCAGCTTGCTTCGCTCGAAGCGCGGGCCTTTGCCGAAGAAGGCATGACGTCGCTGAGTCGAGAGATCGAGCATCGCGCGCAACTTGCCTCGCTCGAAGCGCGGGCCTTTGCGGACGGAGGCCTGACGTCACTGGTCCGGGAGATCGAGCAACGAACTCAATTCGCTTCGCTCGAAGCGCGGGCTTTCACCGACGAGGGTCTGACGTCGCTGATCCGCGAAATCGAGCGCCGCGGGCAACTCGCGTCGCTAGAAGCGCGAGCCTTTGCCGACGAGGGTCTGACGTCGCTGATCCGGGACATCGAGCGCCGCGGGCAACTCGCATCACTGGAAGCGCGAGCCTTTGCCGACGAGGGTCTGGCGTCGCTGATCCCAGAGATCGAGCGCCGTACGCAACTCGCGTCGCTCGAAGCGCGCGCTTTTGCCGATCAAGGTCTGACGTCGCTGCTTCGAGAACTTGAGCGCCGCGCGCGTTTCACCTCGCAGGAAGTGCGCACCGCGACGGAGGAGCTCTCGCGGGAGATCGTGCGCCATGCTGCCCAAGCGCGTGCCGCTGAGCAGGATAGTCGCGCGGCCGTTTTGCGGGAGATCGAGCGGGGGGTGCTCGAAGCGCGCGCAGCGGCCGAGGAAAGCGACGCTTTGCTTGTCAACGAGATCGAGCGTCGCCTGCAAGAATTGCGCGTAGCTGGCGAGGAGAAGCAAGCGTTTCTAACCCAAGAAATCGAAGCCTGTTCAGCCAAGGCGAGCACCTCACTTGAGGAAGGCGTGGCGTCGTTGGTGCGCCAGATCGAATATC
>Ga0068859_100001743_pt1 | contig 22161 bp, 18 predicted proteins | sample KBSSwiS22_FD_66585 | JGI IMG/M metagenome (GOLD analysis project Ga0068859, IMG submission 66585) | Switchgrass rhizosphere microbial communities from Kellogg Biological Station, Michigan, USA - KBS Switchgrass S2-2 | ecosystem: Host-associated > Plants > Roots > Rhizosphere > Soil ...
GACGTGGTGATCAACACCGGCACGCCGGGAGAGACGGGGCATCGGTCCCGCTTCGAGGCCCTGCTCGGCCGGCCGCTCAAGGTCGCCAAGGTCGTCTTCACCCAGGACCATTTCGACCACATCGGCGGGTGGACCCACTTCGCCGACCCCGGCGTCGAGATGATCGCCCAGGCTGAGTTCCCCAGGCTGTGTCGGGAACGCTCCGCGCTGGGCCCATTCTTCGCGCCGCGCGGCCAGGCCGTGCTGCACGCCCTGCGCCCGGCGACGCCGCCTGGCCAGACGGCGCACGTGGCGCGCGACCTGCGCGATCTTCCCGAGCCGCTGACGCTGTTCCAGGATCACCACGCCTTCGAGGTCGGGGGCCGGCGGTTCGAGCTTCTGTCGGCGCCCTCGGGCGAGACCCTGGACTCTTTGATGGTCTGGCTGCCGGACGAGAAGGTGATCTTCACCGGCAACTGGATGGGCGCGCTCTACGGCGCCCTGCCCCACTTCTACACCCTGCGCGGCGACCGGGACCGCAGCGTGCCGCGCTTCATGCTGGAGATGCAGCGCCTCATCGACCTCAAGCCCGAACTGCTGGTCACCGGCCATGACGAGCCCATCGCCGGCGCCGAGCGCATCCGCGCCGACATGACCAAGCTGCTGGAGGCCATCCGGCACATCCACGACGAGACGATGAAGGGGATGGCGGCGGGGAAGGACCTGTGGACCCTGATGCGGGAGATCAAGCTGCCGGCGCACCTGACCCCGGCGCCGGGTCGCGGTCCCGTCTCCTGGTACGTGCGCGCGGTCTTCGAGGAATACACCGGCTGGTTCCGGCATGAATCCACCACCGAGCTCTACGGCGTGCCGGCCCGGACGGTCTGGCCGGAGCTGGCGGCGATGGCCGGCGGGCCCGACGCCCTGGCCGCCAGGGCGCAGGCGCGGCTCGCCGCCGGCGCGCCGGTCGAGGCCCTGCACTTCCTGGAGATCGCCCTGGCGGCCGACCCCGCCAACCGCGCGGCGCGCCAGGCGGAGATCGCGGCGCTGGAGAAGCTGATCGACCTCACCGAGGGCCGGAACTTCGACGAGATCGGTTGGCTGGAGACCCAGATCGCCAAGGCGAAGGCGGCGATCGGGGAGGCGTGACGTGAGCGAGACGACGAAGGAGGCGCCGGTCGGGTACATCGACATCCTCGACCTGAAACGGCCGGTGCTCAGCGAGCTGCAGCGCCGGGCGCTCGAAAACGCGCCGGACGTCCGGTTGGACGAGGACGTCGTCCTGTCCATCGCGCGGCAGACCACCGGCCTCTCGGACTTCGGCGAAGAGGACTTCCGCGAACGCCTGCGGCTGTGGCTGCAGTGCGCGCGGGAGGATGTCGGCCTGTCCAAGCTCGGCCGCGCCACCATCTTCAACATGGCGGTGCGCTATTCGACCGTTCGCCTGCGGATCGAGGACGTGGTGCGGCGCAACCCACAGATCCTCGACCTGCCGATCGAGCGGCCGCTGGTGATCGCCGGCCTGCCGCGCTCGGGCACCACCCACCTGCAGAACTTCCTGGCCGCCGATCCGCAGCTTCGTTCCCTGCCCTATTGGGAAGCGATCCGGCCGGTCCCCGCGCCGGACGAGATCGCCAAGCCCGGCGAGGAGGATCCACGGCGGGTGAAATGCGCCGCCGAATGGGCTCAGGCCGACGCCCTGCTGCCCTATTCCAAGGCCATGCACGAGTTCAGTCCCGACCACATCTCCGAGGACGTCGAGTTCCAGTGCGTGGACTTCGGCAGCTATCACATCGAGTGGCTGACCTTCTCGCCGAAGTGGCGCGACCACTACTTCGCCACGGACCAGACGCCCATCTACCGCTACCTGAAGAAATGCCTTCAGGTGCTTGATTTCCAAGATGGCTCCTCGAAGCGGTGGCTGATGAAATGCCCTCAGCACATGGAGCAGATCGTCCCGCTGAAGACGGTGTTTCCCGACGCCACGGTGGTGATCAACCACCGCGACCCGGTGGCCTCGATCCAGTCGGCGATCACCGGCAACTGCTATCGCCAGCGCGTGTCCCGCTTGCAGGTCGAGCCGCAGAAGACCGCCGAATACTGGATCGACCGCTATCAGCGGCTGCTGCGCGCCTGCGTGCGCGACCACGGCAAGCTCGATCCCGCCCGGACCTACGATGTGTACTTCGACAAGTTCATGGCCAATTCCATGGGGACGGTGGAGGACATCTACCGCACCGCCGGCCTGCCCATGGACGACGTGCTGCGCGGCCGGATGAACGCGTTCCTGGCTGCGAACCCCCGCGGGAAATACGGCCAAGTCCGACAGGACCTGCGGCGGGACTTCGACATCGACCCCAACGCCCTGCGCTCAACCTTCCAATTCTACTTCGACGCGTTTCCGGTGCGGGCCGAGGTCAAGTGACGGACCGCCAATTCCTCGGCCCAACGGTCCACGCGCAGATCGCCAGTCGCTTGGGGCGGCGCCCCGGAACCTTGCATATCGGAATGGGCGCCGTCAGATAGGCGTTGTCGTCCGCTTAGGCGTGACCGGTTGCGGCCCGTTCGCGCCCCAAGGCGGCGGACCGCGATCAAGGTCGCGTCTTAAGTATCTGACTTCAAACGGATAGCCGGCTTAGCTCAGTTGGTAGAGCAGCGCTTTTGTAAAGCGAAGGTCGCGGGTTCGAGTCCTGCAGCCGGCGCCGTCCACGTCGTTGAAGTCCCCCGACCGCGGCCTGTTCCCGGCTCCAGCTTCCCCCGACATCGGCCCGGCGAAGCTGACGGTACGGGGATTGCCGAGCGAACAACGCGCGTCGGCGGGGCGATTTTCCGCGACAAACACCCTCGCGTTCGGCGGCCGATTTGCATAACGTGCCGCCACGCAGGCGCCGCGACATCGGCGACAATGCCGACGCCTGCACTCCACCATGGGACATGACCGGACCCAGAGTTGTCGGTCGTCCAAGGCGAACATTCAGAACGGCTGTGGCGCCCGGAGCTGATCCGCGCGGCGGCCAGCACAAAGGGTAGGAACATGAGCAAGTCCTGGAACTACAAACTCTTCATCGACGGCAAGTGGGTGGACGGCGAGAAGGGCGTCCGCATCGACGTCATCGACCCGGCGACCGAAGAAGTGATCGGCAGCGTCGCCGAAGCCAGCCCGAAGGACACCATCGCGGCGATCACCGCGGCCCGCAACGCGTTCGACAACGGACCGTGGCCCTGGATGAAGCCCTCCGAGCGCGCTGCGGCCCTGGTCCGCATGGCCGAATATCTCGAGGCGCGCTCCGCGGATCTGCGCGAGCTGATCGTGGCCGAGACCGGCAGCGTCGGCCCCATCACCGACTTCATCCAGGCCGGCGGCTCCATCGGCCTGCTGCGCAGCAACGCCAAGCTGATCGAGAGCAAGGTGCAGTGGCTGGAGATGGGCGCGCCCACTGCAGGCGCCGTTTCCGTCGGCGGCAATGCGGTGATCCGCGAGCCGATCGGCGTCGTCGCCGGCATCACGCCGTTCAACTTCCCCTTCATGCTGAACCTGATGAAGGCCGCGCCCGCCATGGCCGCGGGCTGCACGGTCGTCCTCAAGCCGCACCCCTGGACGCCGCTCGACGCGTTCATGATCGCCGAGGCGGCCGAGGCGGCGGGCATTCCGCCGGGCGTCTTGAACGTGATCGTCGGCGGCGGCGTGGTGGGCGACATCCTCACCAGCAATCCGATGGTCGACATGGTGACCTTCACGGGCTCCACCGCCACCGGCAAGCGCATCCTGAACTCGGCGGCCGACACGGTGAAGCGGGTGCAACTGGAACTGGGCGGCAAGAGCGCGCAGATCGTGCTGGACGACGCGGGCGAGGACCATGCCCGCTCGATCGGCTTCGGCGCCGTGCTCAACCACTGCGGCCAAGGCTGCGTGCTGACCACCCGACTGCTGCTGCCCGAGCACCTGCTGCCCGCCTACAAGGAAGGCGTGATGAACGCGGCCAAGCAGATCAAGATCGGCGACACCCGCGATCCGTCGACGACGCTGGGCCCGTTGATCCGCGAACAGCAACGCGCCCGCGTCGAGAGCTATATCGCCTCCGGCCACGAGCAGGGCGCGGAGTTGGTGATCGGCGGCCAACGGCCGGCGCACATGAACAAGGGCTTCTTTTTCGAGCCCACCGTGTTCATCGGCCGCAACGACATGAAGATCGCCCAGGAAGAGATCTTCGGGCCCGTGCTGACGGTCATCCCCTATTCGGGCAAGGACGACGACGCCGTACGGATCGCCAATGACTCCATCTACGGGCTGGGCGGCGCCGTGCAGGCGGCGACCACCGGCCGGGCCTTCAACGTCGCCCGCCGCATCCGCGCCGGCTCGATGACGGCCGTGGGCGTCAAGGCGGGGCAAGCCAACCCCGGTCCCGGCGCCGGCCAAGGCCCGGGCTGGGGCTCGACGCCAACCGGCACCGGCCAGTCCGGCGCCTTCGGCGGCTACAAGCAGAGCGGCCTGGGCCGCGAATGGGGCAGCATGGGCATCGAGGAGTTCACCGAGGTGAAGTCGCTCGCCTGGCAATAGCTGGATGCGAGAGGATGCGGGAAATCCGCATCCTCTCGCCGCCTGCTCTGCTCAAAAGGTCGGGACCCTCGCCGCGGGCGTGAGCTGGATCTCGTGGCTCCAGCACGAGGGGTCCTGCGTGTGGAGGTAGTAGAACGCCTCGGCGATCCTCACCGGGTCGATCAGCCCAAACCGGGTGTATTGGGGATGGGCCCTGATCCCGGGTGAATCGATGGCCCCGTCGATGATGACGTTGGCCACATGCACGCCGTGCTCGGAGTATTCCTCCGTCAGCGCCTGAGCCAAGGTGCGCATCATCGCCCGCGGGTAATAGAGGGACTCCCCGGTGTGGCGCTTGCGGCCTCGCAGGGACTGGGGATTGTTCGAAAAGAAGAACGACCCGCGCGCGTTGCGGCGCATCGCCGGCAGGACCTCCTTGGCCACCAGGAACGGACCGCGGCACGAGATGTCCAATGCGGTCTCGAACATTTCCACGGGGAAGAATTCCAGCAGTTCCTGCTCGGGCGGCAGCGCCCGCCCCTCGAGGTAGCCGGCGTTGTAGACGAGCACTTCGGGGTCGCCGGCCTCGCGCCGGATTTCTTCGAACGCCGTGGCGATCGACGCCTGCGAGGCGAGATCCAGTTCGACGATCATGCCCTGGCCGCCCTGTTCGGTGATCGCCTGCGCCAGGCCGACCGCATTGGCGGCGGTACGCGTCGTCATGACGACGAAGAAACCTTCCTGGGCGAACTTCTGGGCGATCGCCCCGCCGACGCCCCAGCGGGCGCTCACCGGAACGGAGCTGTCGTCGACGGCCGCACCGTGCACCAGCTTGGTGTTGCGCCCGTCGGCCTGCCATTTGGACGTGGCTCCGATCACCACGGCGACCGCCCTGCCCTGGACGTTGGTCCTATGATCTTCACTCATTCCGCGGTGCTCCCTGTGGGCTCCGGCCATCCAGTCCGGAACACCAGAACCCTACACCAGCTTCCCGGCCCGGCTGCGAAAACAGCCGCCTTGCCCACCGGTCGCCCTTGCATGCTCAAGCCTGAGTCCCCTGAGCCGTATTCATCGGAGAACAGCCGATTCTTAATTCTTCTTACGATCGACGGATAGGAGCCATTGTTTAGGTGAATCTTTCGGCTGATGAGTTATACATGGCGCAATATTTCAGACACGCATTCCGTTCATCTGAATAAAATGCAACATAAAGATGAAAAGCGCCATCTGAAGCGCCGCCTGTCGTCGCAAACCAACAACAGGTTCGCGCGTCTCGACGAGGCGTTGCGGACCATGGTGCACCTCGCGGCGACCGCCCAGCCCTCGCGCGATTTCCTTGACGCACTGTCGCCGTCCATCGAAGCGTCGCCCGTCGACGCGCCCCACCTCGAGTTGATGCTGTCGGTCGAGACGCGTCACTGAGCCCGCGGACCGCCTGACTTCATTCCCACGGCAACGCCAAAGCGGCTCGCGAGTTCTCCTGCGATGAACTGATCGGGAGGCGTCGTTTGGCCGAAGCGCTTGACCCCATCCTGCCGGACCGGATCGACGATCTGGCGCACCGGGTGTTGAGCGCGGCATGCACCCAGGGTGTCACGCTCGCCACGGCGGAGAGCTGCACCGGCGGGCTTCTCGCGTCGCTGCTCACCGACATCCCCGGCTGCTCCCACGCCTTTGAGCGCGGTTTCGTGGTCTACACCGATGCGGCCAAGTCCGAACTGCTGGGCGTCCCGGCCGAGATGCTGCGGGACGTCGGCGCCGTCTCCGAGCCTGCGGCGCGGGCCATGGCGGAGGGTTCGCTGGAGCGTTCGACGGCGGAGGTCGCCCTGTCGATCACCGGCTGGGCCGAAGCGGGCCCCCGGCCGGACCAGCCGGCCGGCCTCGTCCATTTCGCCTGCGCCCGGCGCAATCGTTCCACGCGTCATCGCGAGGAGCGGTTCGGCGACATCGGCCGCGCCCGCCTGCGCCTCGCTTGCCTGGAGACCGCGCTGACGATGATGCTCGCCCAGTTGGAAGGCTGAACCGCTCTAGATTTCGTCGAGCGCCTTCAGCGCGTGCAGGTCCACCGGACCGAGTTGGCTGGCGAACGTCAGGTTCCGCTCGCTGGCGTCGCTCTGTGAGACACCGCTGATCCGGTGCTCGCCGCTGTCGTAGATGGAAAGCCGCCCGCCGGCCTCGACCAGCAACCGCCGCGCCTCGGGAAAGTAGGCGTAGCGCATGCCGTTCTGCGTCCCGACGGAGGCGGGGTCGCCCAGGCCTTCCGGCCACCAGCGCTCCGGCGGAGCCATCGGCCGCATCGGTTTCATGGGCTCCATAGGCTTCATCGGCTCCATACGATCCTCCTGCGCCATCCGTCCGCGTGCAATCAGACGCGCAAGCGGACGGAACGATCCCGGCCCGCCGGCGATCTTGAAGGCGGATGCTCGAGGCGGTCAGGATGGCGGGAGAGAGTTCGCGCTCCCCGGCGGGAATGGGGCGCCCGCCAGGAAGCGCGACGGTCGCCGCGAGTCCAAAAGGCCTCACGCAATCCGAACCCCATCATCAGGTGATGCGACCGGCGCCGGCACTCACATGGGTTAATTCGGGCACGGATTGAAAACGGCATGCTGAAGATCGGCCGACAGATTCGGCGGATCGGTGTCGGACCTGGGACGTTCCCCAGCCGCGCCCACGAGGAGCCCTAGCTGTTGAAGTGTCGTCGCCATGCCCCATGACCGCCTAGAGCGCGACGCCCGGCCTGAGACGGCCACGTTCATCCGACACCTGGAAGCCAGCGACCGAACCCTTTCGGACGAAGAACGCCAGGTGATCGATGAGGCCATTTCTCACTTCATCGATGTGGACGCCGACGTGGATGTCGTGCGCGAGCACGACCGCCCCACCGTCTCCAGCCTGTTGGTGTCGGGCTGGGCGTGCCGCTACAACACCCTGGCCGACGGCCGACGGCAGATCCTCGCCCTGCACATCTCCGGCGATTTCGTGGACCTGCACAGCTTCCCGATGAAGCGGATGGACCACTCCGTCGCGACCGTGACCCGCTGCCGCTTCGCCATCGTCCCCCACGAGAACCTGCGGCGCATCACCGAAGAGCACCCCCACCTGACCCGTCAGCTTTGGCGCAGCACGCTCATCGACGCGGCGGTCCTTCGGCAATGGCTGCTGGGAGCCGGCCAGCGCTCGGCGATCGAACACGCCGCGCACCTGATCTGCGAGCTCTACACCCGGCTGCGCGTGGTGAATCTGGCCGACGAGACGTCCTTCCAGTTGCCGCTCACCCAGACCGAGATCGGCGACGCCCTGGGCATATCGCCCGTGCACACCAACCGGGTGATCCAGGAACTGCGCCGGCTGGAGCTCATCAGCCTGCGCGGCTCGACGGTCGACATCCTGGATTGGGAAGGTCTTCTGAAGCTGGCCGAATTCGACGCGACCTACCTCGGGTTGGAGCCCAACCGCGAGGCGACGTCCTAGGTCGCCGGACTCGCGTCTGCGCCCAGGCGGCAGATCCTCAGGTCGTCCTCGTCGTAGACCTCCAGGATGTCGAACTTCGGCCAGGTCTTCAGCTCGGCGACGAGCGCCGCCTGCAGGTCGCTGGCGGCGTCGCAGGCGATGATGCGCAGTTCAGGCGTCATCGCGCCGGGCCTATGGAGGTAGCACGTGAACGTCTTGACCATGGCCAATCCTACGTCGCCCTCGACGCCCGCGCCTTTACACATGATAGGGTCACGCTTTCGGCTGCAGGGACGGGTTCCTGTCGCTTGTTCTCGGGCGGGATGACGGCGACGCGCCCAGTCCTCGTCGCAGGACGCCGCCTATGTCGGCATGACCGTCGCGCCCCCGCCTGGCGCGATGTCGCGCCGTTGCGCGCCTGGGCGCCCGCCCGTACGGTCCGAGGCTCTTCGACCGCACGCTGGGGGCGGACCGGCGGCTCGACGGGGGATGCGCAGCGATGCTCTTCAACAGCTACGCCTTCATTCTGCTGTTCCTGCCCCTCACGGTCGCCATCTTCCACCTCTGCCGCCGCTTGGGGTGGGGGCGCGGGGCCATCGTGTCGCTCGCGCTGGCTTCACTGGCCTTCTACGGATGGTGGAGCCTCAAGGGCCTCGCCCTGCTCGTCGTTCTCATGGCGGTCAATTTCGGCCTGGTTCAGTGGCTGATCCGAGAGCGCGACGGCCCGCGGGCCCGGGCCAAGGCGGCGCTGGCCGCGGGCCTGGTCTTCAACCTCGCGGTGCTGGGGTATTTCAAATACGCCAACTTCTTCCTGACCACCGTCGACCAACTCACGGGCCTGAAGCTCGCCCTCGTCACCGTCGGCCTGCCGCTCGGCATCTCCTTCTTCACCTTCCAGAAGATCGCCCTGCTCGTGGACTGCTACCGGGGCAAGGTCGACCGGATGGGGATCCTGGAATACGTCCTGTTCGTCTCCTTCTTCCCGCAACTGATCGCCGGCCCCATCGTCCACCACAGCGAGGTGGTGCCGCAGTTCCGGGCCCAGGCGCCGGTGACCGCAACCGTGGCGGCCCAGGGCCTGGCGATCTTCACCCTCGGGCTCGCCAAGAAGGTGCTGCTCGCCGACCACCTGGGCGCGGTGGCGTCGCCGATCTTCGCGGCGGCCGGCGAAGGCCCGGTGGACTTCGGCCAGGCCTGGATCGCCGCGCTCGCCTACACCCTGCAGCTCTACTTCGACTTCTCCGGCTATTCGGAAATGGCGATCGGCTGCGCCCTGCTGTTCGGCGTGCGCCTGCCGCTCAATTTCGATTCACCGTACAAATCGAGCAGCATCATCGAGTTCTGGCGGCGCTGGCACATGACGCTGTCGCGGTTCCTGCGCGACTACCTGTACATCGGTCTGGGCGGCAACCGACACGGCAAGGTCCGCCGCTACCTCAACCTGTTCCTCACGATGTTGCTGGGCGGTCTCTGGCATGGGGCGGGCTGGACGTTCCTGCTGTGGGGCGCGCTGCACGGCGTCTACCTGATCGTCAATCACGCCTGGCGGGCGATCGCCGCCGGCCGCAGCCCTTCTTCCATTGGACGCCTTGCGGGCGCGATCCTGACGTTCCTGGCGGTCGTGGCGGGCTGGGTGCTGTTTCGCGCGCCGAACTTCGACACGGCGCGATCGATCTACCTGGGCATGGCCGGGTTCAATGGGATCGGCGCACCCACGACAGAGCAGACAACGGCGATGATGCTGGTCGCGCCGCTCCTCGCGCTCGTGTGGATCGGGCCGAACACCCAGACGTTGACCGGCTACGTTCCCGACGGCGCGACGCAGGCCGCAAGCTGGCGCGCCAGGTTCGCGACCGCCCGCGCCCTGGCCACCGGAGCCCTTTTCGCCTGCGCGTTCCTCTCGCTGACCAAGGTTTCGGAGTTCCTCTATTTCCAGTTCTGAAAGACGATCGGCCGAGGAGAAGGCGCGCGCCATGCGCGGCCTGGCGCTCGGGTCCGCCGCGGCGGCGGTCGTCTTCCTCGTGGTCGCGACCTTCAACGCCGTGGTCGATCCCTATGGGTTCGTGCGTTGGGTCGACACGCCGGGCTTCAACCATCGCAAACCGGCGCTGAAGACCAGGGTGCGCCTGGTCAAGGCCGTGGACGTCCGGCGGCTGCGTCCCGCGGCCATCGTCCTGGGTTCGTCGCGAAGCCACATCGCCTTGCGGATGTCGCACCCGGGTTGGCGCGACGCGCCGCGATACAACCTGGCGTTCGACAATGCGTCCCCGCGCGAGATGTACGCCTACCTGCGGCACGCCTACGCCCTGCGTCCCCTGAAGACCGTCGTGCTGGGCTTGGACAGCGACCAGATCAAGGGCGCGAACAGCTGGCTTGCGCCCGATTTCAACCGGCACCTGCTGCTGGACCCGCAACGGCCCTGGACGAAGCTGCGCGCCGATCTCGCCAAGCCGATGCTGCTGTTGAGCATGGACACCCTGGCCGCCTCCATCCGAACGCTGGAATCCCAGGGCGGCGTCCAACGCGACTGGTTCGCGCCCGACGGCCAGCGGCTCGGCCCGGAGTTCTTCCATCGCTCCACCGAAGAATACGTCACCAAAGGTCCAGCCGCGTACTTCTGGGAAATCGACCGCAAGGAATTCAGCTACAAGACGTTGCAGCCCCCCGCGCCGGAGCTCGAACCGCAGAACGGCCGCACGCCGCCCGGCTCCTTCGGTTACATCCGCCGGATCGTCGCCTTCTGCCGCGACCATGGGATCGCGCTGCGGATCTACATCACGCCGTCGCACGCCCATCAGATGGAAATATCCGCCCTGACCCAGGAGTCGGCGGCGATCGAACAGGGCAAGCGCAGCCTGGTGGCGCTGCTGGCGCAGGACGCCGCCAAGGCGCGGGCGGCGCCTTATCCGCTCTGGGACTTCAGCGGCTATTCCTCGGTCACCACCGAGCCCGTGACGGCGGATCGCCACGAGATGCGCTACTACTGGGACTCCTCGCACTTCAAGGAGGAGGTCGGCGACTGGGTGCTGGACCGGCTGTTCTCCACGGTCCGCGCCGGACACGAGCCGCCCGCTGACTTCGGACGCCGGCTCACACCGCAGACCGTCGAGGCGGAACTCGCCGAAATCCGGCAGGACCACCTGGACTACGTCCGCAGTCACCCCGCCGACATCGCCACGCTGCGCACGATGCTGGACGACGAGCGCGTGCGGCGCGCGGCGCACCCGAGCGAATGACGCAACGTTAGTCCGCCAGCAGTTCGCGCAGTTGCGGCCGGCTGACCTTCAGGAGCTGGGTCATCGGAATGGCCGCGACCACCTTGACCTTCACGGGCACCTTGTAGGGATTGAGCCGCTCCCGCGCCCAGGCGATCAGCTCGGCCTCGGCGACCTCGCCGGGATAGCCCTCCTCGAGCATCACCGCGGCGGCCGGCACCTGTCCCAACCGCGCGTCCGGCAAGCCGATGGCCGCCGCCCGATAGACCGCCGGATGCGCGGTCAGCGCCGCCTCCACCTCGCCCAGCGGCACCTTGAAGCCGCCGCGGATGATGGTGTCGTCGGCCCGCCCCCGGATGAACAGGAAGTCGTCGGCGTCGATCACCGCCAGGTCGTTGGTGCGGATCCAGCCGTCTGGCCCCGACACCGGCGCGTCGGGCTTGTGGACTTCCAGGATCCCCTCCTCGCCCGGGGCCACGACCTTGCCGTCCGCCGGATCGATGACCCTCAGCTTCACGCCGGGACTCGCCTGGCCGGCGCTGCCGCGCTTGTCCAGGCGGTGGCGCGCGCGCGTCTCCAATGTCCAGGCCGCGACCGTCCCCGTACCGCCGAATTCCGTGGCGCCGTAGCTGTAGAGCAGCGGCTTGCCGAATTTGTTCTCGAGGGTCTCGATCTCCTCGGGCGGGAACGGCGCGGAGCCGGTGACGAAGGCCTCGATGCTGGCGAACTTCTCCTTCGGCACGTTGGATTCCATCAGCATGCGCAGGCCCGCGGGCGGCAGGCCGGTCCGCCGCGGTTTGTGGCGCTCGACCAGGTCGGCCCACTTCACCACGTCCAGCTTCTCCATCAGCACCAGGTTCAAAGGCTTGGCGATGGCTGTGAGGAAAACCGCCGTGGCCCCGATGGTGACCAGCGGGTTGGTCTGGATCACCCCATGCCCCTGCGTCACGGGCCGGTCGGCGGCGGGCGCGTAGGAATCCACCCGTTCCCAGCGCACCGGCACCCGCTTCGGCGGGCCGGTCGTGCCGCTTGTCGGCACGACGATGCCCGCGCCTTCGAACGGATTGGGCTTGGCGGCCGCGGCCCTTTCCAGGCCCGGCCGGACCGCCAGGCCGAACGACCCGCCCTCCTCGAAGATCTCGAACCCCGCCGCGCCTATGGACTTCACCGCCTCGTCGAGCTGGTCGTTCCAGTCCTGGCGGTCGGCGATCACCACGCTCGGATTGATGGCGCGCACGTCGGCGCACATGCTGAGCGCGGGCTGGATCGGGGTGATCATCACAGAGGTGCGGCGCTCGGCCATCAGGCAGATCTGGGCGGCGACGCCGGACGGCCGGTTGCGCAGCACGATCGCGGCGAACTGGCCGCCGGGGTCGGCCGCCTTCAGCGCCGCAGACAGGGGGTCGACCAGCCCACGCACCGTGTTCCACGAATAGGCGGCGTCGTTGAAAGTGATGGCGGTGATCTCGCCGCCTTCCGCCAGGTTCCTGCGTACGCGCTCCGACAGATTCATCGATCCTCCCTCAACAGTCCGGCCTGAGGTCTTCGCCCCCAACGTACGGGTTCGGCGAGAGCCTCGTCCACAGCGAGCTGGCGGCGGCGCACGGCGCGGCTGCGAACTTTCCGCAGCCCTTGAGGGACCTGCCGCGCGGCGTCGTCAAGCTGGCATGCGCATCGGATTCCTCTTCAACCACGACCAGATTCACCAGGTCGCCCACAGCCTGCCGATCGCGGTCGCGCTGGGGCGGGCGGGCGTCGGCGCCGAGATCGTCGCGGCCACCACCAACCCGCGTCTCACCGCCGAGGTGATCCGGTTGGGCGGCGGGGCGATCGGACGCGAGGTCGGCCTGGTGGAACTCGCCCTGAAGTCCGCCGGGCGGCGGCTGGCCGCCGGCGCGCTGGAGGCGGTGGCGCCGGCCGCCAAGCTGCTGGTCTACGGCGACAATCTCGACTTCTTCCGCAGCCTCGACGTCCTGGTGGTGGCCGAGAAGACCTCGCTGGCGCTCAAGCGCCGTTACGGCCTGGAGGACCTGCGCATCGTCCACACCCGCCATGGCGCCGGCGACCGGGCGATCGGTTTCGACAAGGCGAGCGCCGGCTTCGACCACGTGCTGGTCTCCGGCCGCAAGATCCGCGACCGGCTGGTCGCCGAGGCCAAGGTGGACCCGTCGAAGATCTCCATCGTCGGCTATCCCAAGTTCGATCTGCCGCCCGACCGGCGATGCGTCCGTCCTCTGATCGACGACGGCCGCCCCGTGGTGCTCTACAATCCGCACGTCTCGCCGCACCTGTCGTCCTGGTTCACGGCCGGGCGCCAGGTGCTCGACTGGTTCGTCGAGCATGACGACCACCACTTGATCTTCGCGCCCCACGTGATGCTGTTCGAGCGCTCGTTCGTGGTGAGCGTCGACCGCCTGCGCCTGGACCGCCCTGGCCGTATCGAGCCGCGCTATCTGCGCGCCCCCAACATCCACATCGATCTGGGCAGCCGCGCCTCTACGACCATGGCCTACACGGCCCGCGCGGACATCTACCTCGGCGATGCGAGCAGCCAGGTCTACGAATTCCTGGCGCGGCCCCGGCCGTGCGTGTTCCTCAATCCGCGCAGGCTGGCGTGGCGCGGCGACCCCAACTTCGCCCACTGGAACGCCGGCCCGGTGATCGAGCAGGCCGAAGACCTCGGCGCGGCGCTCGCCCAGGCGCAGCGCGAGCACGCCACGGTCTTTCGCCCCGTGCAGCAGCAGATGTTCGACCACAGCTTCGACCTCACCGACGAGCCCTCCGCGATCCGCGCCGCGCGTGCGGTGGCGCAGTTCGCGGGACTGTCGACCGCGGGCCTGGAGCCGGCGGCGCCGGCGCGCGTCGCGCACGGCTGAACGGAGGGGCTGCGACGGATGCGCATCGCCTACGTCATCAATTCGGTCGAAGGCGGGGGCGCGGCCCTGCCCGTTCCGGCGGTGGCGCGCGTGCTGCGCGACCATGGCGCCTTGGTGGAGGTGTTCGCCCTCACCCGGCGCGACGGGCGCGCGATCGGGCCGATGCAGGACTCCGGCCTGCGGGTGCAGGTCCGGCCCGGAGGCGAGAAGGACCACCTGCAGGCCCTGGCCTGGCTGACCACGTCGCTGGAGGCGTGGCGGCCGGACCTGATCTGGACCTCCCTGACCCGAGCGACGCTGCTGGGCCAGATCGTCGGCCGCGCCCGCCGCGCGCCGGTGGTGAGCTGGCAGCACGCGGCCTATTTGAAGCCCGCCAACCGCATGCTGCTGCGGTCGAGCCAGGCGCTGTCGGCGATGTGGGTCGCCGATTCCCACTCGGTGGCGGCGCTCACCACCGAACGGCTGGCGATTCCCCCGGACCGGCTTGCGACCTGGCCGTTGTTCGCGGCCGATGCGGCGGCGCCGCAGGCGCGGGCCTGGCGGCCCGGAGAGCCCGTCCGCATCGGCACGCTGGGGAGGCTGCATCCCGTGAAGGGCCACGACATCCTGATCGAGGCCCTGACGCGACTCCCGGCCAAGGCGCTGTCGCCGCTGGCCCCGTTCGAAATCCTCATCGCCGGCGACGGGCGCGACCGAGAGGCCCTCGCCGCGGCGATAGCCGCCGCCGGCCTCGACAACGTCCGGCTGACGGGCTTCACCGACCGGCCTCGCGAGTTCCTGGCCGGCCTGCACCTCTACCTGCAGCCTTCCCGTTCGGAAGGCCTGTGCATCGCGGTGCACGAAGCGATGCAGGCGGGGCTTCCGTGCCTCGTCTCCGCGGTGGGCGAACTGCCCTACAGCGTGCGCGACGGCGAATGCGGGCTGGTCGTTCCGCCGAACGACGCGGACGCCCTGGCCCAGGCCCTGGCCTGGCTGCTGGCCGATCCGGAGCGGCTGCGTTCCATGGGAGAGGCGGCCCGCGCCACGGTCCTCGACCGGTTCGGACCGGATGCCTTCGCCCGCGCGGGCGCGGACGTGATGGCCCGGGTGGCCGCTAGGACCCTCGGCGCCAAAGACCCGCCCGGCGGCCGACGTCGATGGCGAACCCGCCCAGCGAACGGTCTATCCGCTTGACGTCGATGAGGGTCGCCGGGCCGCAGGCGCTGAGGGTGTGCATCCCATCGGTGAACGGGTCCGCCGACGCCGGGGGCGCGATCGGCTCGCCGGCTTCCGCGACGAACCGCTCGGGCGACAGCTCGAGAATCCGCAGCAGGCGGATGGCCCCGCCGTAGGTGCGCGAGCAGTCCTGAACCGGCAGTGTCAGGACGCCCTCGTGCAGGAAGGGCGCGCCGCCGGGCCGGCTGCTGGCGCGGTCGATACGCACCGGGTTGTCCGGATGCGTGCGCCAGACGCCGGTCAGGCTCTCGCAATAGGCCAGATGCAGCCGGCCCTGCTTCGCCGCCTGCGATCCCCGCGGGGCATAGGCGATCCACCAGAGGTTGTCGTGACGGAAAACGGTCGGGTCGATCGCCGGCGTGTCCAGCTCCAGCGCCAAGGCCGGCTCCCACGCTTCCGGAAAGGCCCGGGCCCGATACAGCGTCAGGCGGCCGGACCGGAACGCCTCCGGCGCCATCCACACCTCGCCGTCGGCCTCGAACACGAACGGATAGGACAGGTGCCAGGGCTCGCGCAGCACCGTGCGCCGGTCGCTGAACGTCCTGTCCGTCCGAAACGTCAGGTGGTCGACGACCCCGTGGCGCGTCCGGTAGTCATAGGCCTCGGCGAAAACGTGCAGCTCGCCGTCGCGCCAGACCCCGAACGGGTCGGCCAGGAATGTGAACGGCCGGGCCACGCTCGCCCAGTGAACGCGCGCGCCTTCAAGACCCGAACGGCCGGCCAAGTCCTGCACCGGCGCCTCGACCAGGCCGATCCTCCAGATGTCCGGGCGTAACGGCGTGGCGGTCTCCGCGATCTAGCGGCGTTTGTCCGCCCGACCCGGCCATCAAATCATCCCGGCTTCACCGGCCGCAAGGGCGGCGTCCGATCGCGATATAAATTGCCGAAATCGACTCCTCCGGGGCCAAAAGCCCCTACGAAACCCTCGAAAATCCCGAGATCCGAATCGACACGACGACCATTTCCCCCGAAGAAGCCGCTGAGCTCATCACCCGAAAACTGACCAAAGAGACAGCGCATGAATGACGCCGCCCTCGCCGCCCAGCTCGCCACGACCGCAGGCCGGCTGCTCCTGACCGTGCAGGCGGACGGCCTGATCGCCGACAAGGCCCTGGGCGCCGCGGGCGACGCCCTGGCCCACGCCTATCTGGTGCATGCGCTCGCCGCCCAAAGGCCGGACGACGGCGTCCTCTCCGAAGAGGGTGCGGCGGACCTTGCCCGGCTCGACAAGTCGAGGGTCTGGATCGTCGATCCTCTCGACGGAACGCGGGAATACTCCGAGCGCCGCACCGACTGGGCGGTGCATGTGGCGCTCTGCGTCGACGGGACGCCGGTCGCCGGCGCCGTCGCCCTGCCCGGCCTGGACCTGACCCTGTCGACTGAGGCCCCGCCCTCGCCGCCCCTGCCGGGCGGACAGATCCGCATGCTGGTCAGCCGCACCCGCCCCGCGCCCCAGGCCGTGCAGGTGGCTGAGGCGCTGGGCGCCGAACTGGTCGCCATGGGCTCGGCCGGCGCCAAGGCGATGGCGGTGCTGCGCGGCGAAGCCGAGATCTACCTCCACGCCGGCGGCCAGTACGAGTGGGACAGTTGCGCCCCCGTCGCCGTCGCGCAGGCGGCGGGCCTGCACGTCTCGCGCATCGACGGCTCACCCTGCCGCTACAACAACGCCGACCCCTACATGCCCGACCTGCTGGTCTGCCGTGCGGACTTGGCCGACCAGGTGCTCCGCGCGATCCAGAACCTGCGCGAGCCGGCCTGATCTCGCAGACAGAGCCGGCATCACAGCCGCGCGGGAGCGAAGGCTGAGCTGCGGTTTATCCGCCTCCCCGTCTCGCAGTCATGTGAATCGTGACATCGGCGCGCCGACGGAGTGGACGCGCCCTGCCGGAGGGAGTCACGGATGCAGCCTCGCCCACTTCACTTACACTGAAGGTCCCTTCAGGCAATCCGGCCGACCGCAGTGCTTCAGCGACGGCCTCGGCCCGCAGCCTTGAAAGCTCGAGGTTTGCTTGAGGCGCGCCTGGTGCGTCGGCCAGGCCCACCACGTCCACCCCACTCACCTGGCATCGCCTCGCCGCCGCAGAGGCCCTGCGAAGAACAGCGTGCGCTTCGGGGGTGACTTCGGCTGAAGCCTCGTCGAAATAGATTTGAACCGCTTGATCCTCACAGGTGTGAGACATGCTCCAAAGACGATCGCGCGCGCTCTTGAAATAGGTGCACCCGGTCAGAAGAAGGACTGCGGACAGGGAAAGAATTCCCATGGCCTTTCGATCTCGTGACACGTTGAACCTCCTGGCGGTCTTCGAAGACAACGCTGGAGCTTGCCGAGCGATCCGTCGTGATCTCTGAACGGCCGTTCAACCGCGTCCTCAGCTCGCCCGTCGTCAAGGTCGTGATCCCGGCCCTGGTGCTGATCGCGGCCGCCTGGCTGATCCGAAGAGAGCTCAGGGAGGTCAAGCTCAGCGCCATCGCCGCGGCGTTGCGGGCCACGCCGGTCTGGTCCATCGCGCTCGCGGCGGCCTTCACGGCGGCGAGTTACGTCTGCCTGGCGATCGTCGAGTGGCAGGCGCTGAGGTTCATCGGACATCCGCAGCCGCCGATCCAGACGGCGCGCCGCTCCTTCGTCGCCAATTCGCTCTCCAGCCTGGTGGGTTTTGGTCCGGCCAGCGGAACCGCCCTGCGGATCAGGATCTATGCCTCGGCAAGGCTCTCGGCCGCCGAAGTCGCTGAACTGGTCTTCCTCTACACCGCCGCGACTTCTCTGGCAGGCCTCGTCACCATGGGACTGTGTTCCCTGGCGGCCATCCGGCCAATATCCGCAGCGCTCTCCATGCCCGCGTGGACGGTGGCGCTCGCCGCGGTGATTCTGGTCACCCCGGCCTCGCTATGGTTCGTTCTGTTCAAGCATAGGCCCCGTGGGAGCGCTGCGCGGAACAGGCCCAACCGATCGATGGCTCTTTGCGCTGGCGTGGGCGACTGGGTCTTTTCCGGCGCCGCTCTGTTCGTCTTGACCTACGGTCATCTCAACGCTTTTCCGTCTTTTCTCGCAGTCTTCTGCCTGGGGTCCCTGCTCGGCGGCCTCGCCGGCGTGCCAGGCGGCATCGGCGTGTTGGAGGCGACTGTCTTGGGCCTGCATGCGGGATCGCTGGCCCACGCCACAGCTGCGGCGCTGATCCTCTATCGCGCCATCTATCTGCTGGGTCCCGCCATCGTAAGCATGATCGGCTTGGCTGCGCGTGGGCTGGCGCGCGCACGCTGGAGCTAGCGCGGACGGGCCTCGGGCGGCGAGTGGCCCACCGGAGAGTGGCCTCCGGCTTCGGATCCGTGTTCGATCTCGCCGCGCTCCACCTCAGTGCGCGAAAAGACCTCCTCCTGGCCAGTGTCCAGGATCTCGCGATCGTCCGCTTCTGGCGTTGAGGGCTTGGGAGGTTGCATGAGACTTGAAACGGCGTCGTCAAGCGAGCGTTCCCCCTCGGCGCGGTGTTGGAAGCTACCGGTGCGCGAGATGTTCAGCGCCCTTCACCCTCAGGTAAACGACGGCGGGTCGGCGGGCGCTTAGGACGTGGCCCACAACAAGGCCGATCAGGATTCCCAAACCGACCGCCGCGTACGGGCGATCGGCGATGGCGCTGCGTCCATCGACGGCGCGCCGCTCGGCGATGCTTTTGGCCTGCTGGTAAGCTTCCGTGGCCTTGGTGGCGACTTGCCCCGCCACAACCTTTGCCTGATCCTTCACTTCCAGGGCAGCCTCCCGAAGGCGATTGGACCCCACATGGCCCGTCGAGGAAGCCGATGCCGCGGTTTGCTGATCCACGACGTCGCCTGCAGCTTCCCGCTTGGCTATCTTCCGGATCTGGTCCGCTGACGTGATTGGCCCATGCGCCTCTGAATCCGTGACCATTTGATGCTCCTCTAACTGCAGAGGAACGCGCCAAGCGGCCGTTGGCGCCGCATTTCGTGTACGGCGCCGCTCACCCCGGTGTGGAGCTGGCGTCGCGCACCAAGACGGGAACGGTTAGGCGCTGGCCGCAGGTCCAGCGAGGATGCGCGGGGACGGACGGCTTTGCGCCCGCCCCCGGCGTTCTCACCAGAAGGTCTTGGTGACCTCGAGGCCCCACGTCCGGCGTTCGCCGGGCACGTAGCTGACGAAGCCGATCTGGGTGTTGGTGATGTCCAGCTCGTAGGCGATGTAGCGCTTGTTGGTGATGTTCTTGGCGAACACCGCCACCTCGAGCTTGGCGTCGTCGAACTTGGCGCTCAGGCGGCCGTTGAGCAGGCCATAGCCGCTCTGGTAGCGGAAGTCCGGCAGCCCGTTCACGATATTGGCGTTGCCGCTATAGACGCTGTCGGCGTTGTAGTAGACGCGGCCCTTATAGGCGTAATCGAGCTGGGCCGACACCTGACCCCAGTCCATCGGTTGCGTGTACGCGGCGGAGAAGCTGTAGGTTTTCTTCGGAATGTAGACGAAGGGCTGCCGGCTCAGATCGGCGCCGAACCCGTCGCGGTAGGCCTTGTACTTCGGATCGGTGAGGCTGCCGGTCGCCTTCAGGATCAGGCGGTCGATCGGACGGGCCGTGATCTCGGCCTCGGCCCCCTTGATGGTCGCCTTCGCTGCGTTCTGCACGACGGTGGCGCTCGGGTTCACGATCGACGGGACGATGACGACCCGCTGGATGTCGTTGTACTTGGTGCGGAACACCGCGAGGTTGGTGCGCACCCGACGGTCAAGCCAGTCGGCCTTCAAGCCAAGCTCGTAATCCTTCACCTTTTCCGGGTTGAAGGTCGTGAAGGTCGTGGGGTCGACGCCGCCGCGCAGGTTGTGACCGCCGGAGCGGAAGCCCGTGCCGGTCTTGGCGTAGACCAGGACGCCGTCCACCGGCTTGTAGTCGACCGAGGCGGTGTAGTTCCACGCGTTCCACTGATCGTAGCGGATGACGATGCAGCGGCCGCTCAGGCGAAGGGTGGTCGGCAGGTTGCACAGTCCGTCAAGGCGGCGGTTGGTCGACACCAGCTTCTTGTCTTCCTCGGTGTAGCGAAGGCCGCCGGTGAGGGAGAGCTTGTCGGTCACCTTGAAGGTCGCCTGGCCGAAGCCGGCGAGCGACTTGTTGCGCACGTGGCCTTCGTTGAAGCTCCGCGTCGCCTCAGAGCCCAGGGAGACCGACTGGGTGCCGTCGAAGCCGAACTCACGCGAATAGTAGCCGCCGACGATCCAGTTCACGCGCTCGTCCATCAGGGCGCCGCTGAGCTGAAGCTCCTGGCTCTGGATTTCCTGGTGCGTGTAGCCGTTGGTGTGCAGCAGCGAGAACCGCGTGCCGTCCTGGTCGTAGAAGGTGTTGCGGTCCGCCGCCCGGTAGGCGGTGATCGACTTGAACTGCATGTCCGACGGCAGGTCGACGGTGAAGGTGCCCGAGACGCCCCAGCTATAGCTGTCGTCACTGTTGCCGTAGGTGGAGTTGCTGTCCCAGAAGCCCAGCCCCGCGACCTGGCCCGCATAGTACTGCATGGCCGCCGCGCGGCCGGCCGGCGTCGCCAGTTGCGCCGGCGTCAGGCCGGCGGCCGCGCCGACGATGTTCAAGGCCACGGTGTTCGCGCCGTTCAGCTGCGGAACCAGGCCCCGGGGTTTCTGGGCGATCGAGCTCGTCGCGCTGGCCGTGTAGTCGCCGCGGAGTATGAACTGAACGGTTTCGACCGGACGCGCGAGCAGCGTAAGCCGCGCCGACCCGCCGTCCATGTCCCCGCCGACCTTCTGGTCGCGACCGATGTTGGTGCCCCAACCGTCGCGCTTGTCGTACTGGGCGGCGAAGCGCAGGGCGAGATCGTCCCCCTTGATCGGCATGTTGAAGACCAGCGTGCCGCCGTAGCGGTCGAAGCTGCCGGTGCGCAACGACACCTGGCCTTGCGGGTCGGCGCCGGGCAGCTTGCTGAAGATGTTGATCGAGCCGCCGGTGGTGTTGCGGCCGTAGAGCGTGCCTTGCGGGCCCTTGAGGATTTCCACCCGCTCCACGTCGAGCAGGTTTGCGAGCTCGCCGGTGATGGTCTTGGCGATGCTGACGCCGTCGAGATAGATGCCCACGGCGGGGTCAACGGTCAGCAGCAGGTCGTTGTTCGTCTGGCCACGGATGGTCACGACGACCGAGGAGCGACCCGCCGAGCCCTGGGTCAGGGCCAGCGAGGGCGTCTGGTTGGCGACGTCGCGAATGGATTCGATCGACTGGGCCTTGATCGCTTCGCCGGTGATCGCGGTCACCGCGACCGGAATCTCCTGCAGGTTCTCCTCGCGCTTCCGCGCGGTCACGACGACCTCTTCGAGTCCCACTTCCTGCGCCATCGCAGCGACCGGAGCCAGGACAGCGGCGGCGCCCAGCAACAGCGCAGCACGCGTCAATCGTCGATTTCTGTAACCCAGCATGTTTCTCCCCCTAAGGCTGCAACTCTCAAAACCGCCCCACCCAATCCTTCGCAAGATTTCATTTACCAAGTAGCGAAGCGCGGAGAGGTCAGCTCGTACGAACTGGACAGTGCCCGACGTGCCTTAGCGCCGTGTGATGGGTCAAGCCGCGCGGGATGACACTTTGTCAGTTATTTCAATGGTGATGCACAAATGCGACACACATGAACCAGCTTGACCCGCGCTCGGGTATATGACGCGCCACGGCGGGAAGATCTCAAGATCTGCCGTGATCGCACCAAGGCTTCTCAACTCGCCGACTTACCGATTTGACCACTTCCCGCGGTCCTCATTCATGAAGAGATCGAACCGGGCCTGGCGCGTCCGATGTGCGATCGCATCGTCTTCAATGCGAGTTGGGCTTCCGCAATTCCTCGAACTGCTCGCCGACGATGGAATAGCATTCGCAGGCGTGCTTCAGCAGCGCGGCGCGGTCGCGGA
>Ga0068859_100001746_pt1 | contig 22151 bp, 18 predicted proteins | sample KBSSwiS22_FD_66585 | JGI IMG/M metagenome (GOLD analysis project Ga0068859, IMG submission 66585) | Switchgrass rhizosphere microbial communities from Kellogg Biological Station, Michigan, USA - KBS Switchgrass S2-2 | ecosystem: Host-associated > Plants > Roots > Rhizosphere > Soil ...
TGCGAAACTCGGCGAACTCCTGAAACGATCCATCCTGTGAGCCGTCGTCAGTGCCGTAGAACACATTCTCCGGATGATCGTGATACATCTCGCGATTAAATGCGCGCGGTGCTTCTGTTGCCACCTTTTTCTCCTCTAATCATAACGTTGGCAGGGAATCGTCTTCCCATGCAGGTTTAGTCATCTGCGGATCGAAAAACCGAATCTGCGACGTCGAACGACTGTCTGGCTCTTCCGATTGGCTGTAAGTGATGCGCACGGTTTCGGCAATGGACCGTAATATTTGTTTGACAACTCGGGTCTCAGGATGGCGCGCCGTAATATAACCGTCGCCCGTGTAACTGGGTGCTTTTGCAGCGCCCAGTAACGGCAGACGAGCATCGACGATTACTTCGCCCATTTCCTGTTTTATAACTTCGAGTCCACTAACATCCTCGATCACACCTGCGCCCTGTCCACGAAGAAAGATCGTGCCGACTGCGTACTTGCGTTCCCACGGCCCATCAAAAGCACCGTCGATAACGGCCCGCGCCCACGCAAAATGCGGATCGATGTCGTATGCAAATCCCAGCATCGGGCCGATCCTCGCGCCGGCCGGCCGCAGCGTCGCATCAATAAATACAGCGTGGCCCGATTCGGGCAAGAGCGCCTCCATGTGCGTCATCGCATTCCCAACGCGCAGCGCGCGAATCGCCGCCAGGCCACTTTCGATAACTTCCTGATCGCATGCTTCTTTGATAGTTCGCGGCATAACGCACGTCCACTGAGTTTGCGAAAGTTCCAACGCCTCGAGAATCGGAGGGTCGTAGTAACAAACAGAGTAGAACTGCGGTTCGTTAGCGATGGTGATTGTATCGATGGCGACCTCGCGTCCAACGATATATTGTTCTGCCAATAACGCTTTGTCTGAAGTTGGCTGAAACAGGTCAAGCGCCGATGCGAGCTGCTGTGCGTTGCGTACGCACCACGTGCCGAGAGCGCCACTTCCACTCAACGGCTTTAGCACAATGGGAAAACCAGTTTCGCTCGCGAACATCGTGGCATCCTGCTTCGCGGTGACGATTTTGTGCTGAGCAGTTTTTATACCCGCTTGATTGAGCGTCTGCCGGAAGAGGGCTTTATTCAGAGTCCCACGCACAGTCGCCAAGCTCATGCCTTGCAATTTCACTTGTTCGTTTGCCTGGGCAACAGCGTCCAGCAAAGGCTCCTGCGCAGTCACAAACTGTTGCAGTGGACCACGCCTTTCAGCCAACTGCTGCGCGGCCGCCACGATAAGATCTGGTTCGTCAGCGTGCGAAATTCGAATGAGATCAAGGAAAACCTCCGACCGAGCAGAGTCGGGCAGTTCTTCGCAAATACCAAGCAACTCAACATCGTGCAGTTTCCTGATCGCTTTAGCGCTGCGAAGGCTCTCGCCCGTCATTTGACGTGAGACGTAAACGATGCGACGTACGTCGTTCATTCGTACCCCTCTTTGGCCGCAATACTCTTCGCACGCAACTGCTCTTCACGAAGCTTCTTATCGTGCAAAACATACTGAATCAGATCCCGCCCGGCAGTGCTGGCAACATCCTGCTCTGAAAGTGGCTCAACCCCATGAAAGGAGATATCTGAGCGCAGGAACGCCAGTAGCGAATTCGCTTTATAAGGAGCATTGACCACGCGAATAAAGTCTTCGAATTGATAATGACGACTATCTGGACAACTGAAACTCGGGTCTTTAGGACGGTAAAGTGATGTTCCGAGATGAGCCGCACTATCATCCGGCGGCAAATAGATGAGCAACACCGCCAGCTTTGTATAAAGGTCCGAATGTGGTCCCAGAAAGTATCCCGCACGATGGCGTATGAGTTGAGATTCAACCGACACCTCAGGCCACGCGCCTGAGCCTCTTTTCAACTCGGAGCTAAACGATTCAAGCACTGCCTGGGCCAACTCGGGACCAAGAAACCATTCGTTGAAGCTGTCCCAGAATGCTTTTAAGTAGGAGGGCAACGAATTCGTCCAGGCCGCGGTGTGCAAATCTCGCTGATCTCGATGGCGAAAGTGATCGAGCTTGTAATCAGTAACTTCAAACAGGTTTTGATAAACAGAGGTTGAAGGAAGATGCTCGCGTAGAATCTGATAGTAATCAGCGGGAAAAACATTTTCGAGGTAATAATGAGGAAAAGGGTCCCGCACGACCTCGGCGGTTTGCAATCGACCGATAAAGTGCGCGAGTGGATCCGCTGTTGTTGCCGTTTTCATTACCTGGCTCAATTCCCACCTTGCTGTGCTTCAGCTTTCCTGATGCATGGTAAGACCTCGCGGCCGAAGATGAGCATTTCGTCAAGCTTGGGCCAACCGGCAATGATGAACTGTGTCACGCCGATACGTTTGTATTCCAAAAAAATGCGCGCCAGTTCATCTGGCGAACCCAACAACGTCATTGCCGAGGAGCCATAATAGGGCACCAGTCCGGCCGTCAGATTCTCATTTAACCAGCCAACATTATCCGCGGTCGACAGCGCATGTTTCAGCGTTTGCGAATCACTGGAGCTGAGGATTTTTCGTTCTTGTTTCTCAATCTCCTTATCCGGAAGCAAAGCCTCGGCAGCGCTGATTGCCTCAGCACGAGTCGGACGGCAGATCACGCATAATCGAAGACAAACTTCGACGCCCGCTTGCCGGAACTTTTGCACGACGGGCCGTAGTTTTTCAGGCGTATCGATCAGTCGCAAATAACAGGATCCGCGTTTCAGTGCCAGTTGTTGCGCCTGTTCCGAATGACCCGAAACATAAACTTCAGGAGCCTGGCGATCGGGGGCAATGAACGGAGTTAATAACCTGCCATTCTCGAGTTGGCAGTATTTTCCGGAAAAACTTACCTCCCCGTTACTCTTCCAAAAGGCGTGACAAACATTGAGATACTCATCTGCACGCGCATATCGTTCGTCGTGCTCCAGAAAATCTCCATAGCCGCGCTGCTCAGCCGCAGAACTGCCGGCCACGATGTTCAGGGCGACGCGGCCGCCAATGACGCCCGATAACGTATTGATCTGCTGGACAAAAGTAGCAGGCTGCATTAGGCCCATTCGATACGCAACTATGAATTTCAGTTTTGTGGTCAACTGACCAGTAGCGCAGGCCGCCAGGATCGTGTCAGGCTCATATCGACTGAACGAAAGCAGCACTGACTCGATTCCCATACTTTCGGCTGCTTGCGCAAACTTGAGCCAGCCAGGCAGATCAGGAAGAGCCGCGGGCGAATGCGATTTCGTGGTCAGCACACGCGAAGTTTCCTGGGCGGTCTTCATTCCGACCTCGCCGCCTTTCGGAAACATCCAATGAAATCTCAAACTCATATTGTCGTTTGCTTACCTGATTCTGCAGCACGCACGCGTGGTATTACTTCGCGCCCGAAGGTCACTACTTCGTCCAACTCGGGCCAGCCTGACATGATGAACTGAGTTACGCCAATTGCCTTGTAAGCAAGATAGGCGTTGGCCAATTCGTCTGGCGTCCCCAACAAAGTGGTCCATACAGGGCCGTAATACGGCACCAGTCCGGTCCACAGTGATTCGTTGAGCCAGTGGTTTTGATTGTCCGGCAGTGTTTTGCCTTCGCGATACATCTGCGAATCGTCTTTACTTGCCACCGCGCGCTTTGCATCGGGTTGGTTACGGTCGGGTATGAGAGATTCAGCCACACTAATTGCTTCTTCTCGCGTGGTACGGCAAATTACTTCCATTCGGAGGCAAACTTCGAGACCGTGTTCGCGAATGCGCGCGACCAGCGGGCGCAGCTTTTCTGGTGTATCAGCGACACGCAATAAACAGGTCGCGGTTGAAAGCGCAACCCTTTCTGCCGGTTCCGAGTGACCGGATACATAGACTTCCGGCATCGAGGCGTGATTATCAACAAAAGGCGTCTGTATTTTACCCTGGTCCACCTGATAATATTTGCCCTGGAAGTTGACGTCACCATTCGCTTCCCAGAACAAACGACAGATAGTTAGAAACTCTTCGGCTCTCTCATATCTCTCATCATGAGGCAGGAGGTCGCCGTAACCCACTTGCTCCGCTTTAGAGCTGCCGGCCACGATATTTAAAGCGACCCGGCCTGGCATCAACGCGGACAAAGTATTGACTTGCTGGACAAAACTGGTGGGCTGTATCAATCCCGATCGATACGCCGCAATGAATTTCATTTTTCTGGTCATCTGACCGAGCGCGCAACTGACGACCAGCGGATCAGGTTCGTAGCGGCTGAAAGAGATCAATATCGAATCTATGCCAGCTTCTTCTGCGTGTTGGACGAAGTGTACCCAGCCCGGCATGTCTGGCCGTGGCGCCGGGGAAGAAGAGCTGGTCGATTGAATCCTATAGCGAGCCGCTTCCTGAACAGTTTGGCGCTGGCCCGGAATCACCTCGCCACCCTTCGGAAGCATCCAGTGAAATCTGAGGTTCATTGTTATCCCTCGGACGCTGTTATGACGCAGCAGTGCTGCCATTCTGGACTGACGGGAGGATATATCCTGGCTGTTGGAAAGAGCGAGGACAGGTAGTCGACTGTAAAGTAAGAACAATACGATTCCCAGGGTCTGCCCTGATGTTCCTGGTGCGACAACTCCGGTCCCGGCGCAACGTACAGCTTTTCATCCACTACCAGACACCAATCTGATTGTCGCGCCGTCTCCACCATCTCTTCTATCTCCAACGTGGGATTCTCAGCTCTTCTCCACCCAAGAAGCTTGCGTACGTCAGTACCGGCGGGCAACGTCGGATCAGACAGCGATCGATCGTAACTGGGATCAGTAAATGTAAATGCCAGAGCTCCGTTGGATGTGAGCATCAGACGCAGTTGCGAAACTAGATCGAGCATTTCCTGCTGGTGCGTGTGAGTGAAAACCGAGAACGCCATGATCACATCAAACTTCAGTCCCAGGTCGGGGATCGGAAGATTTCTAGTACCCTTTGGATTGTATTGAGAGCTGTAACGATCATAATGACGAAAATGAGCGCGAGGAAATTCGCGGCTGCCCTGCGCAATCACGTCTTTGTTCAGATCCAGACACCAATAGTCCTCATGATTGACACGCGAGCCTGCTCCCATCAGGAAGCCGCCCACATTGCCACCGAAATCCAGAATCTTGCTCGCCTTCCAATTCGGATGACCGAGGACTTCGTCAAAATAAGAAAACTGCGTGACGCGCGTTGAGACGATTGTGGTTGCTGCCATATGACGAGGCCTTCCCTAACTAAGACATTGCGAGATCAGCGAAGGTATGGTTTCGCACCAGCCTGAGTCGAGAGAATTGGCTGGTAAACCACTTAAATGTCGACGGTCCAGGGTACCGGAGCAGGTTGAACGCCGTGTTGTTTGGACCATGACTGCAAAGCCCAGGGCTGCGTATCCACATCGCGATAGCCGCCCAGCAGTTGGTGGGCAATCGGATCCTGTGTCTTGTTCAGCAGTTGCTGGTCCGGCACCTCCAGATAAACTTCTGTTCTCATCCAACGATAGGCGTACCCGTAGATTAAGACCTTAGAAGTACGCTTGCTGCGGTTCGGTGCGGCAGTGTGAAATATCCGATTCTCAAACAGCAGGGCATCACCTGCCTTCATGTGCACGTCGCACACTTCGACACCGTCAGGATCTACTTCATTCCTGCGAATAGCCAATGGTTCGTTCCGGAGATGAGTGCTACGGGCCATCAACGTCATGCCGCAGTTCGGTTCATTGAAATCAGTCAGGCAATAACAGATCTTGATTCCTACCAGTGGCAGCGATTGATGCCCGAGGTCTCTGGGAATGCGTATGTCACGATGCCAGCCTCGCCTGAACGCCGGAGCATCCGGAACTTCAGGCCGCTTATAGATCAAAGCGGTAGAATGCAGATGGATATTTGGACTCATTAACTGAACGACCAGCGAAACCGTCGCACCGTGCGTAACCAGAGCGAGCAGCGCATCCTCGCGCAGCAATCCGGGACGCAGATCGAGGTGGTTATACTCCGGACGATCTCTTATTTCCGGCTTCGTAAGAAATGGGCCCACTAGTCGGTCGCAAGCTGAGGTCACACGTTCGACGGTGCCCGCATCCAGCACGTCGCGTACGACGAGAAAGCCATCCTCATTGAATGATTGCCGTTGTGCGTCGCTGAGTCTAACGAATTCCACAACTAACTTCCCTGCACATAATTAGTCTTTCGAAGCATACAACACCACTGCATCTCGTTATTCACCGGAGGCGCTATTGCGGCACCAGGAAAATGAGACCTAATGTAGTCTTCCGTATGGAAGACATAGCATGTCCTCTGCTGTTCCCGTAAGTTCGTTTCAATCTCTTCAGCCTCGACGAAGAGATATCTGCCGTTCACGAGCATGAACCACTCGGCAAATTGTGCTCTCTTCAGTAGACCATACTTCTCTCTTTCTGTGAGAAGTCCTCTTCGTCGCTCTTCTTCGAGGCGCCACTGAAAGGCGCTTCCGTTATAGTCTCCATGAGGCCAGTGATTCGGATCGATAAACGTAAACGCCAGAATTCCGTCGTCCGTCAAATTATCTTTCAGTTGCCCCACCAGCTCAAACATTTCGCTCGGCGTGGTGTTGGTGAAGACTGAGAAAGCGATAATCACATCAAATTCGCGTCCCAATGGCGGAATCGGCAATCGAGGTATACCAGTCGGATTGAACGAAAATGAATAACGATTGTAAAAAACCCAATTCCCCTTCGGGTATAAGCTCCGGCCAGCCTCAATAGCTTCTCTGACGATATCGATGCACCAGTAGCGCTCTTCGGCTATGGTCGAATTTGGATCCTGGAGGAGATTGCCAACATTACCGCCGAAATCCAGGACATATAGTCCATGCCAGGTCTCCAGGCGTAGTTGCTTTGAGAAGTAGGCAAACTGGCCTGACTTTGTAGACAAGAACGGCTCGGCCATGACTGCACAAATGGTTAATGTCAGACGTTCAAGCGCCGGCGGCGCTGATGTTCCTGTGTTTTGGATCCACTCTCGAGCAACGATTCGATATCGACAAAAGGAAAGCACTTAAGCCGCGAGTTGATGTTGCAATTGAATATTCGCGGCAACCAGCGTTCACGACTTATCAGCTCGACACTTTCAAATGAAGTGAAGTACAAGTCTTTGTCGTTTCGCGACTCATCATATTCATCAAAGTGCCTGCCATTGTCCTCGTAATAATCGTAACCCAGCAAATAGATGGGATCGCCGCCCAAAAGAATCGCGGTATGCAAAGCGGTGGCGCCGCCGCCCCCGCCAAACCACCCGTCGCTGAACGAGCGGCCAACTTTTTTACGGATGGGGGCTGACGTTTCGCTCATTCTAAAAGTGTCGATGTTACGGCGAATCTCGAAGACGTTGTCATGCGTCATGGTCGGTCCGGCGCCCTGGCCGACAATTAGCATCCCATTGTAATTGCGCAAGGCTCTGGCATGAGTGCGGTGCGCCGTGATATCCACAAAATGCACGATCGAAGGATGGTAATACTCAATCACACGGTTGATTCCGATCGTTATCCTGCCGTCCAAACGGTTGAAATTGAAACCGCGCAAACTGGTGCCCGTGGAAATAATGTAGATCGGCAATCCCTGGTACAGATTGTCGAGTCGATGTGCTTTAGGCCGGACCGCGGTCGCCTCGCACGCTATTCTTATTCGCTGATGTGACATCGCTCCTGTTAAGACGGCCTACGGTGTTGGGTCTGAGTATTTGTATTCTGCCCTTGCTATCCAGCACATGAAGGCGATCACCGGCGCCAGTTGCATGAACGACGAGACTGCGCAGCGTGTCCTCATTGCCGCGAAAGTTTGAGCTCTGGCCTAAAACCTTGATCGGCTCGTTACTGAGCTGTGAACCACTGGGCCAGTATTCAGCAAAGAGAACTGGCCGGTAGCGAAGCCCATCCTGGTAACACCACAAAAACTCATGAACAAGATCCATAAACGGTTTGTGTGTCTTAAAAAACGAAGTCAGTCCCACATAAAAACCGCCAATTACTTTACACGCATCAGCAACGACCACGTCTCGATTGAGGAGCTGTCGAACCGCAGCGCCCGACACTTCAACATTGATGTCAACATTTCCACGGTTTGGTCCAAATAATACTGCATCCGGATGCGACTCGAGACTCTCCTCAACGTATTTAATCCAGTCAGGCTTCAGATAAGTATCGGCGTCCAACTTTACGAAATGCGGTGCACTAGCCAGACGATTGATATCGCGAATCGAAAAGAGCTCGAAGTTGGAGTAACCGTCCTCGCTATGCCTGGGTTTATGAAGCACATCATAAAGGCCCCGCAATTCCTCCAGTTCCTCCTCTGAAAAAAAGCTGGAACCCAGATGGACTGTGCCAAACGGCAGCAGCGTTTTCAGCAACCGCTTCAACAGTGAAACATGTTGCGAACCGCCGCAAACAAATATGTCAAACTCTTTCTTGTAGGGATTCACTCAACTTCCGCGGCCTTGTAATAGAACTCACGATTGATGTAATCGGATCTTCCACTATCGTCGCGAAAAGTGACAACTAAAACAATTACAAGGACTCCTTTGTTGACTCTCAGGTGCGTTTCGGCAGTCATGAAGCCGAGATCAAAATTAGCCGCGATCGCGACTGCCTTTTGCCCGGCTTCTTCCTCGAGGTTTGCGAGGACCACTCCTTCAGCAACTGGCCAGTCCACAGGGCCGTCCGGGCCCACGCCAACGATTCGTACAGTGAAACCGGCGTTCTCACGAGCGATGTGGATTTCCGAGATGCCGTTCGTCCTAGCATTCGTATTCCGCCAACGTCCGAGCAACCCCTCGATATTCAAAATTCTGATCGCAGGGTCAGTGAGCGCAGGCTCCAGATGGCTCCTCTGTTTGAATGCAACGTTCGTCATGAGTTGATCCTACTTAGTAACGCCCGTGTTCAATGGCAAAGTACTCTCTCACGAAAAAGCTAGCGCGCCCGCTATCATCTTTGAACGTGTGAAATTGTCCTAACACGATCAGGCCTTTAACGATCATTGCCTGTAACCTTACGCTCACGAAACCGAAATCATAGGAACAGGTGAAGCCGGCGCCCTTGCGCGAGGTTGGATTTGCCGCCAGCGTTTTGATCGGGGTGCGTCCCCATGGAATCAGGCCATCCGGACCAATCGCGTGAGCCTCAAGAAAAAATTCGCCATGCGCTTCGGAAATCTCGAGTCTGGCGATTCCCGTCGTTTCGGGGTTGGAATTAATCCATTTTCCCGCCCAGTGAGAAAACTCAATGGGATCGGTACTGTTCACTTCTACCAGATCAAATAGTTGAGCGGCCTGCATCGCGATTGTTTCCTTTGAATGTTCTCACCCAACTGCGGATCATCAAACGATTGGAAGCCGTGCCATCCGCGATGGGTGTGCGCGCATGGATGGTGCGAATGTTATCAGAAAGCAACAACTCGCCTTCGCGCATCAGAAACTCCACCGTGAGCGTAGTCGACGCCAGCACTTCTTCGAAGGCATCGAGTGCTGTAGACATTTCCTTTGAGAGTTCAAGCCCGTTCGATTCAAGCGCCAGGTTGATGGTGTAACGTCGCCAACAAACGCGCGATTCGTCAAGCACTGTACGCCAGTTCAAACCGCCACCCCAGTACGGCGCCAACTGCCAGGGGACACGCGTCGTTTCAAGCAACTCGAGCGTTTGTTTGCCCAGCCGTTCCGCCACCTCTTCCCGAATGCTACCAACATCGAGCACTCGCGAGCACCCACCACCGTTCGGATCGGCACGAACACAAACCATCGAAATCATTTCCACCGGATCTTTCCAGTCGGCAGTGTCAGTATGAAGCCGCTCGCTTTCATGGCCTCCACGAGCGGAGGGTAAATCTGTGGCCGGCTGAATGTAATGGACCAATTGCGCGCGAGGTTTTTCATAGGGCCTGGCCATCAATTCTCCAAACGCGCGATTTACGGCAACGAACAAACGATTACCTTCGTCAAAACTCAAGCCTCGTACGATCACACAGTAAGGCCATCGAGCGATTCGACTCTTCACCTCGCTAATCAGCCAATCAAAATCATCGAGACAGCCATCTCGAACATACTGGTAAACGTGTTCCTGCAATTGAGTCGAATAGAATTCCTGATTCTCGTAATTCGGCAAGCTACACGCGCGCTTCAACAATTCATGCGCCATGCCCGCCGGAACGTCCAGTTTTGCACTATCCGGTAATGTGGCTAACATCTTCTTTTCGCAACGTATCGAAGCCATCAACACTTATTGAACTCACGCCACGCCAAAACTCTTTGCTGCTGATCTCTTTCACGGGGCGCGTCAGCAACTGTCAGGTGACTGCAATCACCATTGCCGCGAACCCGCAAAACAGATCGCTCCTGTTTTGCGATTCGATTGGTTACAAAGCGCACGATAAACCCGATTCTTGGCTCGTCTGAAGGGTTAGAGCTCGAACCATGGACCAGCGTGCTCTGATGAAGCGACAGCTCGCCGGGCTTTAACACGATATCTACCGCGTCAGCTTCATTCACCGTCGTAACCTGTTCACCGCGAACCAACAGGTTCAGTTTGTCCTGGCGATTCGTGTGGCTTAGCGCGCCTTGTTTGTGTGATCCCGGAATCGCGCGCATGCAACCGTTTTCCTGGTTGCTGGGTGTGAGTGCGATCCACGCCGACGTTGAAGGCGTTAAATGCCAGGTGGAGTAGACGCTGTCCTGGTGCCAGGAGACATAACTTGAATCGTGTGCAGGTTTGTAAAAGACCAGCGTTCCGTCGACCAATATTTCATCGCCCAACACTTGCTCAACGGTATTCAAGAGTGCGGCGTGCGTTACCAGCTCGTACGCCCATGGGAAGAATAGATGCAACCCGTCGAGCCGCTTCAACGTCCCTTCCTCAAAACCGGCTAGAAGTTCTTGCAACGCCGTACGAAAGTAGAGTATCTCGTCACCCGAGAACACGCTGACAGGAAACACGAATCCATCGCTCTGGTACCTGTCGATCTGTTGGCGGCTTAACGTCATACCTCTGCACGAGCAAATTCATCAATGTTCGGCGTTCGCGTTGAACAAGTAAGAATGTCTTTCCAGAAACGGTCTGTGGAATTCGATGATTTCAGCATACGACTGAAAGGAGTTGTCGCGGTAGCCATGGGCCAGCAACGTCTGCGTCATTCGCTCTTTCCAATTCTGCCACGACGGACTTTCAGGTTGCGCATGAAGCATCCCCGGGACCAGCATGTCAAAAATAAGCAATCGGCTGAGAAATATCGGATTAAGTAACGCGCGCAGCTGCGGGTTCGTCAACAATGCGCGCTGGGTTGCTTTATATGCCTCGGTTACGACCCGGATGAATAATGAGCGTCCCTCATTCTCTTTATCGTCCTGAATTCTGTAAATGCTCCGTAAGTAACCGGCAATCGACGTGGAAAACAAGTGCGGGTTGTCCGTCTCCCAAATATATCGTTCGTCAGTCCTCATACGGATGAGGGCATGATAAGCACCGAATTCCTCCGTATGAGGGTCAGGGATCACCAGCGCGTCGTGATCCATGAAGATTATTTTTATTTTCCAGTCACCATCTTCCCAGACGCTTCTGATGCCAACGTTTCGTCCACAGAAGGACTCTCCACGACTATTACCCCTTATAGCGAGTAAGGTGCCCCAGAATTTTGCGGTCTGCTCGAGTATAGATAAATAATTGCGGTCAGCGCGAGCACGATTTGCGGGTACTGACAAAGCAACATCAACGTACTGCTGATGATCGCGGTATTCAATATCCGGTGGACTGTAAACTCCCAGCACTTCTTCCAAAATCGTATCAGCGAAAAACCGCGCCTCTGCGGCTGTGCAGTACCGCCGTAATCCTTCCCCGAAATACGACTTCGGTCCTTCGCTCGAAAGGTACGTCACAATTTTGTTCATGCGAAACGAAGTCGTGCCACTGAGAACTGCCTGGGATGGGGCGGCGATACCTAAAAATCGCGCCGTCAAGCCCAGCTCGCCTGGCAATGCCGGTAATTCCGGATAACCTTCTCTCTTAAACGCGACCATACATTCAGCCATGGCGCGTCGCATGCCGAAGTATCCCTCGCCAAAGATTCGGGCATCGGTGAAATAACGAACCTGAGGTATGGCGACGTTTCGAATCGGAACTGCATCGATCGTTCTGCGATAGATGTATGTCGGCACCGGCGGCTCGGACTTGTGGACCAGGCGGTACATGGTGGTAATACGGTCCGCCGCTCTGGCTTCAAATCTCAACAGGTATTGCATGCAGCCTCCGTCCAGCCGGTGAGACGGAGGCACCGTAAACCCGTTTCGCGCATAAACAACGCCAAGTGAGTTACGTCCTTTACGGCCAGCCCGCTTAAACTGAAATTCACAATTACTTCCGGGCGGCTTTACTACCAGCACAACGGTGGTGGCTGGATATTCGAGCAGCGAATTGATCTTCTCGCTAGTATTTTCCGCCACCCAGTAAACATAGTGAGAGCCAACCAGTAGGTTCAGTATCTCAGCTTCATAAGGCGGTAAAGAACCATCTTTATCAACTCCAATGTCCGTGGGGCCCAAGCCACGGTCCGGCAGACCCTTCGTCACCTGCAATTGGGAGAAGATCCGGTCGACAACCTCCCGCGGAGTGAAGAGATAACGCGCCAGGGTCAACTTACACTCTGACAAGGACGCTTCAACGAAGTCACGCAACGCCGTGCGGCTGGTCTGTAGCCCGCCTATGCTTCGATGAACGCGATCGAGCCGCGCCAGTCGACGGCAAAACTCAGGAACAAAGGTGCGAAAGTCAGTGGAGGAATAACCTTCCTTCAAAACCGAAGCATCAAGCGGCTGATCCGGTCCACTGTTCTTTAGCTGAAGGGCTGTAAGTAAAAAATCGAAATCGGCGAGGTTGCCGGCCGGAATAAGGAGCGCCTGGTGCTCAAGCATAAGTGTCGCGAGGCGCCGCGACTCCCATGACACAACCTTTCCGTTTCTTACCAGAGACAGCAGCCGCAAACAGAACGGTTTGCTGAAAGTGCTGTGCCCGAGGAACTCGTCAACCAACTCGTAAGCGAGTTGAGTATTTTGAAACTCAGTGGAGAGGAGCTTATCTAAATGGTCCACGCTGGAAACGCTCGCCACTGCAGCCCGATTGTTCATTTTTGTCCCGCGGAACTGGCATTCATTTAGAGCGCGCTCCAAACTACATGCGATCCAGTTCCCTGTTCTTTAATTTATTGTGGCAGATTGATTATTTCTTACCTGAAGGAGTGTATTTGTCTCCGCCACCATCCTTCTTCTTCTTGCCCTTTCCTTTCCCTTTGTCTTTATCTTTCCCGGACGATATATCGCCGAGAGCGATGATGTGAGCGTTGACTAACTCTTCCGCGGTTGTTCTTCGCAGCACCACAGTCACAAAATCTTCTGCCATACTTCCTCCCTGGAGATAAAACCTCATTAAGAAACAAAAGTCGCCGGGGAGACGGCCTCCCCGGCGACGGATAGCCGAATGCTTATGGTTTAGGATCGATGGCGCCAGGTTGTCTCTTGAACTGCTTCAGATCCGGGTCTTCCTTAGCCGGTGGCCGGTAGATCGGAGTAACCTGCTGGCAGGCTGCATTGGGTCCCGGAGCAGGCAGTGTTGGACCAACTCGCAGTAAGCCCCAGGCGCCCAGCGTGATCTGATCGCGAAGATAAACCCCGTAAAGATAATCGCCACGCTTTCCTTGTTCACCTCCCGCCTTATTAATGACCAGCTCAAAGTGATCTGATGAACCGTGATTGTCGCGGGAACCCAACCATTGTGATAGAGAGTTATTACCGATCACCGTTGACTCTTGCGTGAAAGGATTCCGTTGCCAAACGTGACCACTGACCGTAAAGACCTGCGATGTGCCGGTACCAAACGGGTGGGTCATGCGGAAGCGTACCCGCTGACCAATGTCAGCAGTGAAGATCGGTGTCTTGGGCTCTCCTTCCTTATCAGCCGGTTTCGTAAATGCGGGGTTGCGCACCAGCACATTCGACAAATTGCAGGAAAAGTCAGTGCCGGTAGTCCCCGCGAAACGGAAGGTCGCCGGCTCCGTCCCGTAGTTAACCGCACTGGTGTTACCTTGCGAGATTCTGATCGAATCGCTGATCATGGTCGAGAACTCTCGGAATGGCGTGCCACCTTGCGGGGTCACTGTTGCCGAAGTGCGTGTAGTCGGCGAAGTACCGTTGGCAGCCGGATAGCAGTTGGTCACATTTCCTGCCTCTCCGCAGCTCCAGTCTGATTTGGCCGGCTCGATAATGATCTGGCCAAAGAGCCCGTTGATGTTTTGGAACAGTGGATCGGACGGAAACAGGTTCGCCGAGCCAAGCTCCACACCAGTATGCTTCATGTTGGCGGTCCTGCCATCACGCTCGATCCTTCCGGCAAACCACTGATACTTCTGTAAAGCCGGATAAGTTGGACTCGGCGCTGATGAAAACTTCGTGATCTGCGTCCCGCCCCCTGTCACGAGCCGGTTGTACCCCACGTTGATTCCCATGCTGGTGGTAGCATCGTAGGCAACAAGTTGCGGGTAGAGACCGACCACTTGCGACGCAAAGCCTGGCGTAAATGCAGGCGCCATCGGACCCGTTAATGGCTGTCGATAGTCGAAACTCTGTGTAAAGAGATCCGAATTGGGATCGATCGCATTCTTTAATTCGATGTTGATGCAATCTCCTGCATTAGCTCGCAGCACGATCGGCTCGACCGGCACTCCGGGTTTCAATTGTCCGGCGTTCGGACTTCCCGAGGGAAAGAGATCCTCGTCACGAACATACAGGATCCCCAGTCTCGCGCGAAGAAAATTACTGGGATTGTCACCACGATCGTTGAATACAATCTGACCTTTCGTCCCGTCTTCGGGTGTCGGGAACCGACCTGCTAACGCTTTCTGCGCGGTTACGGCCGTCAGCTTGTAAGTCCGCTGCGTAGCACCGGCAGGACAAGTCTGATAGTTGACCACATTCGTTCCGTTGATCGGATTATTCGGCAGTTCCTCCAACCCCTTCAAACCACTAGCCGGATCGACTTTGAGTTTCTTTGTCGGATCGTATGAGCGGAAGAGTCCCCATAAACCGTTGGCCACTCCTGTCTCATCAAAGCTGGGGCTGTAAAGGTAATCTACACAAAAGCCGTCAGACAAATTGTCGGGACACTTCAGCAACGGCTGGTTGTTCCGGTTAACTCTTGAAGTGAACGGAACATTGAATAGGAATTCGAAATGTTCCGAAAGTCCCATCGGTGCTGCGCTCCTGTAACCGGAGTTCTTCCACGAGGGCTCCGCGAGCCAGGTTGGACCACCGAAGTTGAATTGATGGGCGTATTGGTGGGCGCCAACCAGCAGGCGGACCTGCACTTTATCACCCTGGTAAGCACGCATCAGTGGGGTGAACGGATCGCCCTGCAATACGCTGGGAATATCCGAATCAAACGCATTGGACAGGTCAGCCTTACCTGGTGTCAAAATCTGCGCGCGCCAGGGTACTGGCTCATTGCGATAATTAACTGACTGGCTTCCAATGGTGCCCGTACTGATAATCTGCGGAGTCTGAGGGGCACCAATCGCATACGCAAAATCTCGATAGCCTTTCGACTTCACCGGATTGGGAACGGAAGTAGCATTCGGGAACAGTGGCGCCGGCGTAGGATTCGGCAACTGATTGACCTGGTAAGCCAGCATAAAATCCTGGAACTCAAGCATGAATTCCCGATAGCTGTCATCCTTGTTCGAGGTGATGATCCTCGCTTGCCAGCTTGTTGGTCCTCCATCCGTGCGAGTACCGAATGTTTCGGTGCCGTCGTTTGAAGTCCAGGATGAACCCGTTGGCTCGATCAGGAGGCCTGCATATAAACCGCCTTGCTGGTGCGTGGATGGGCCAAAGTGATCGTGCGTAAAGACAGTACGCATTGTTCGATCCGTTCCCTGGTTATCCAGTAATGGATCGATATACCAGCGCTGAATTGTTGTCTGTGCGCCATTCCAACTTCCGTTGGTACATTGTGGAGGCAGCGCTCCCGGGCCGGAACAGATTTCAGTCGGCGGTGGTTGCGGATTACGCAACGGGGCACAACCTGCACACGGTGTCCACGAACCTCCTGCGGCGGTGACTGCGTCATGGAGTTCCTGCACTTCATTTGGACTAAACGTCCCATCTTCGTAGTTGAAGCCGTTTCCGGCGCCGTCCGACGAGGTGACGTCAAACTTCACCAGGTGTATGTGCTGACCGAGAATATCCGTCGGAGTACGAACCTGAAAATCGTCAACAATGTAGTAGTTGGGAACCAGGTTGGTGTGCCAGTACTCAATAATTTCACCTGAATTCCCACGGAAGAACATCGGTTCCGGTGGGCGAGCCGGCGTCTTGCTGAAAGTAAAGTTTATCGTTGGCGCGACGTCTTTCCAGAGTGCAAGCATACGTGCCTGTGGGTAGTGCCATCCGAGCGCCGCCTTATTGAAAATAAGGTTGAGTTGAATGGCGGCTGCCTGGTACCTGCGAACCGTACCCACTGCATTGCCACTGTCATCGACGGCCGGGTCGGCAAAGGGAGCACCTGGCGTGGCGCCGAGTTTCTCGGCTGCGTTGCCGGCGGGGTTCTTCCTTGGCAATCCGTTCAAGATGAAGCCCTTGGTCGGCGTGGAACAATCCGCCACGGTTCCATCAGCAAACACCGTAGGATGACAACGCTGACCGAAGAATGACATCGCTGCCAATTCGGCGGCAGTTCCGACTTCGGGCAGTTGCGTAGCCTTGAGTGTCAGGAAGTCCTTGCTCCAGTCAAACTCGGTATGGCTCTCGTATTTAACGGCGCCTCCACTAATCACGTGACGCGGTAGGCCACCATCCAATGCAACACCGCCTACCGTGGCGAAATCGAGGGGTGGGTGTGGAGCGCGAGCGCCGGCGATGCCCGGAATGAAATAAGGAAACCCGGGATTTTTCATCGGGTGCTGCTGCAACTGGCCCGCAACCATGGTCCCGTCAAAGTGGCTGTTGATGACCGTGCCGGTGACCTGTGAATTGTTCGCGCATCCGCCGATAACCTGAAGGTTGGTACCTTTGATCTTGTTGCTATCACAGGTACCACCATGAACGACCTGGCCGCCATAGTTAATCGGTGTGCCGTTCACGGGCACGTTGTTCTGAATCTGAACGTAATCCGGGAGGGGCGCCATCGGCAGAGTCGGCAACGGCACTACAGCCGGAGTGGGTACACCCGCACTGATCTCGCCGTCAGGCAATGCACGTGCGCCCGGAACAACTTGTCCTTCCTTCGGCCCGGTCTGGAACACAAATGTGCCGCCTTCGAACGTGTCATGGGTGCGCCACATAGCCCACATGCCGGAGGCAAAGTGTGGATAGAAGTGACAGTGGAAAATGGAGTCGCCCACGACTTTATTGCGATTACCGCTGCCGTTGTACACCATCTCGAGGGTGTAGCTTGCGCCGGGGCTGATCATTTGGCTGTCAAGATAACTACTGGTGTCGCTGTTGGGCGATTGTAGCCACTGGTGTGCGTGCTGGTGATGCACGTGAGACACGCCCAGGCCGCCATGAAGAATCCTGAATTTCAGGTGATCGTTGATATAGCTGTGGTAGACGTTCGACGGATCATCGGGATAACGCGCCAGCGTCGCCTTGACGGTTGGCTTCATGGTGTACGAGCCCGGCGGGCCCCCTGGAGCAGGAGTAGTTCGCTGGTTTCCACACGTCGGGTTGTTGGTGAATGCGTTTGTGCTGTTGCACGGCGGTACGAAGTTAAGACCCGTATTCGGATCAACCGGCTGGATGTCCAAACGGTTGGAATTCGCCGCCTGTGATGCGGGAGGGTTGGAGTTGCCCGGATAATCAACCAGCATCGCCGGGTCACCTACCGACCACGCACTGAGGAAGAACTCCTCAAACTTGCAATCAACACAAGGAGCCATCGGTCCGACGCCGATGCGGTTGGCATAGATCTCAGCAGAGATGCCGCCGGTGCCGTAGTTGATCGCGAATGCATCCTTGCCGCCGGCGAGCGTGTTTCGGATAGTATCGTTATCGGTGAAGATGGGAAACGCCTGTTGCGTCACCGCATTCATCGCCTCGTGATAAATGATCGTCACTTCGCGGTATGGTTGCTTCCGGTCAGGCGAAGCGGGATTTTGACAGAACAACGGATCAAAGGTTGGACCTACCGTGTGATCCTTATTCGAATCACACGGAGGCTCGGGGTTGTTCACTCCCGTGGTCCCCGGAAATCTGCCCGCGTTTGGTCCGGTGATGATGGCAGTTAAGTCGCTATGTACAATCTTGGTCCCATCCAGCATCTTAAGGATAGGCTTTCCATCAGCTCCCACAGCGTCGTAGTTGACTAAAGGATGGTTGTCTTCCGTGTTTAGAGCCCCGGTTGACGTCTTGTTCACTTTAATCGTGCGCGCATTCGGGCCCGTGATCGTCAAGGTGCAGACATTCTGCGGATTACAGGCAGAAAGAGTCGCATTGGGCGGCAGACTGTTCGCGTTATAAGTGGCGCGCACAAGGTCTTCTGCGGTTACCTGGCTGCGATACCACTCCGCGCCGGCAGGCTCAACGTTCACTGCGCCAAACAGTCCGCGCATGATTTGCAATCCCTGCTGGACGGAGGAATCGCCCATCGTATAAAGCAAGAAAGTACCCTCCTCGCGAGCGAAGAGCGAGTACGTTTGCGTCTGCGGCGGCATTGGCGCAGGGGTCGGAGTTGGACTGGCAGTTGCGAGCGATGAATTGTTTCTGCCCGCGAATGTGCCGTCGTCACCCGTACCGCTAGACCACTCCAATCCCTGGACGTGCAACGACACTTCCGTTGTTCCGATAGAAGCGCCCGCGATAATCGTGTTTCCGAAAGCAGGTATCGGGATCGAGTTTGTCAGCGTGATATTAAGACAATCGCCCACATTCGCACGCAAGACGATAGGCCGTGGCCTCTTATAGGCTTTCAGCGTCAGACTGCTCAAACCCTGCTCTGTGTCGCCCTTCAATGCGAAGATCAGTCCATCGGGAACAGCGGCGCCGATTCGGTTGAGCATGATCGGTTGCGGTATCGCAACCACATCCGCCGTGACGGTTCGGGCGCAGGCAAAGGGCGGCGCCGGTGGATTCGTCCTGGCGGGCGGATCTGCTTTTGCAGTACTCACGTCCGTTTTCATTGCGGGCGGCGCATCTCTCGCCGTCTCCGCTGCTGGTTTCTTTGCCGACGCGTCTGACGGCGGAACTTTATCTAAAGTGGCGGAGTTGTCCACAGCGGGTTCTTTTACCGCTGATGGAGTTTGTGCGTAAGCCATACCTGAAAGGCAGGCGCACAACAAGGTGACAACTGAGTAACGAGTCAAGGCGCGAAGAAAAGTCTGAGGGCTCGGCATTGATCCTTCTCCAGGGTGGTGTGCACAGTGTTAGGGACGCACGCATTAGTTAATTCTTCAACTGCGTTTTCGCGAGGTGATGCAAACGAAGCTGCGTTTTCACGTTGTGGATACTGAATGAGCTAGTGAGAACTTACAGACCCAAAGATCGCTTGATGGCAACGGAAGCCTAGCTCTTCTATGTGCTACTGTCAATGAAAATCGGTGTTGAGTGGTGGCCTAATTTCGTTTCTATCCACAGATTAGGCGATTCGGTTGTTGACTCTGTGTAATCTGTGGACAGAACTTTGAAAATTCTTCTTACGCGGCTGCTCGCTCGTGGTATAGTGCCCAGCCAACTCAGCATCGCCCGTGCTGTTGATCGTCTCAGTAAGCCTCGCTTCGATGGATTCCAGTCGTGCCGGAAAAATTAACTATACTGAAGTTTGGCGGCAGCTCCCTCGAGGATGCATCTGCATTTGAACGCGTCGCTCGTATCGTTTGCTCATGCGCAAACAGCTCTCGCGTGGTGGTCGTCTCAGCGATGAGCGGGCTGACCGATGCGCTGTTGACGAGTGGCAGATCCGCCGCTGCGGGCAACTTCGATAAAGCAGTCGCACTGCTTGAAACCCAAATCGCGCGGCACATGGCCGTTGCAGAGAATCTGCTGCCTGACGCCCAACGCAGCGCGCTCTCATCTATTAAAGACAGTCAGAACGAGGTTGAAGCAATTCTTAACCAGTTGCATGAGTCGCGAACACTGCCCCCCCGTCTCGAGGACCAGATCGTTTCTTACGGTGAACAACTGTCAGCACAACTGTTGTCGCTAATACTGGCCAAACACGGCCAGCAGTCAGTCTACGTCGATGCTCGTGATTGTATTCTGACGAATGAGGAGCATAGAGCCGCGCAGCCGTTGTTGGAAGCGACTAGACAACTGACTCGTGCTGCGCTGCGGCCACTTCTGGAGCTGAAAAGGATTCCCGTGCTGGGCGGTTTTTTCGCTCTTTCAACCAGCGGCGCAACAACGACTCTCGGCCGAGGAACTTCCGATTACACTGCCACCCTCGTGAGCGCCGCGCTGGATGCGGACGAGACTCAGATATGGACTGACGTAAGTGGAGTACTGTCGGCCGATCCGCATTTAATCAAAACCGCGCGACCTATACCATGGTTGTCTTATGAGGAAGCTGCTGAACTCGCGCGTTTCGGCGGCAAGGTACTTCATCCCAAAACGATTCAACCAGTGGCAACGAGCGGAATACCACTACGTGTTTGTAATTCGCGCAGTCCTGAATCTCGCGGTACGGTTGTGAGTGCGGTTCCATTCGAAAGTAACGCAGCCGGGATTAAGGCGATTGCACACAAGACAGGTATAACCGTGGTCGAGTTTGTGTCGTCACGTGCTTTTATGAGCAACGGATTTCGCAGTGCAGTCGAACGAATCTTTCACGAGCATCACACCACTGTCGACATCGTCAGTAAAGGCGCGATGCAAGCGAGCCTGATCTGTGAATCAACTTCTAACCTGGCAGGGATAATTAACAACCTCGAAAAACTTGGCTCCGTCAGAGTCGAAAACGATCTTGCCGTAATCTGTTGTGTGGGTGTTGCTGCGGATGGAGTGCTCGAAACGCATCCCGGCGTTCACTGGGAACATATTTCAAGCGTTAGCTCGATCGCGTTCGTGCCGTCAGATGGCGTTGCAACACTACTTTCAGCCTTGCACGATCAAATAATCGGAAATTCATCGATCGACGTCGCCTGATTGTACCAGAGGTTTTACGGGCTCTCGCTCATTTCGCCAATTAACTTCGCCAGTTCTACCGGTGACGATAAGCCATAAGCTCTGGTCCAGACTCCTTTACGTTCGCTTCCAATCAGAACCATCGGCGTGTGATCGTTCTTGTTAGTGATAGCGACGCCAAAGGCACGAAGTATCGCGTCGATATCTGATGGATCTCCCGTTACAAAGGTCCAGCCTGGTCCGGCTTTGAATTTCTCAGCGAAGTCACGCAGGCGCTCCGGAGTATCTGTCGCCGGATCGACACTGACGGAAATCAACCAGACATTTTTACCGACTTGTTCGCCGAGCTCCTGCTGCACTCTTCGGAATGTTGCCGTGAGAGGCCGGCAAATCGCCGTACAGGTCGTGAAGATAAAATTGACCGCCACCACCTTGTCCGCAATGAGATCCTTATAAAAATTGAGCTGCCTGCCATGCTGATCAAGCACGCGCACATCCGGAATTTCCCGCACTGAAACAGAGCCCGCCTCTTTGTCCGTGGACGGCGACTTGGAATCAACACTGTTTGAGCTCTTGTCGCCATCGCTCTTTTTCACTCGCAGATCCATGCGACACTTGGGGCACTTACCAGGCTTTGAGCTGGTGACATCTGGATGCATCGGGCATTCGTAGACAACAGAATTCTTCCTGGCCCCGGGTTTTTTAGCTGTTTGACCCTTTACAGCGCTCATTCCCTCACAAGTCAACAGGGTTAAAGAGACGAGAACGAGCGTGAGTGTGACTATTCTTTTCATGACCAATGCGTTTACCTCTTATGGCGTGACAATCCTGCTGATCCCTAATCGATATTCCTCCAGTTACCGACTGGTACGAACTTTCGATTCTCCAAGTCAACTCCCAGCACGTAACCTCCATTTGCACCCACACGCCGATTTGGCCCATAACTCACTGGAGGTGTGAGACCGGTAGAAAACCCACTAAGCGTTTCAAGTGATTCGACCAGGTTGTCGACAGTCAAATCCTTCCCACT
>Ga0068859_100001749_pt1 | contig 22101 bp, 9 predicted proteins | sample KBSSwiS22_FD_66585 | JGI IMG/M metagenome (GOLD analysis project Ga0068859, IMG submission 66585) | Switchgrass rhizosphere microbial communities from Kellogg Biological Station, Michigan, USA - KBS Switchgrass S2-2 | ecosystem: Host-associated > Plants > Roots > Rhizosphere > Soil ...
ATCCGGTCGGAAAACGCATTCACCCGGGCATCAGCACCTGGGACAATGAAGATTCAACCATGCGCGAAATCATCGGTGTCGCCGGTGATGTTCGCAACCGGGCGCTCAACACTGAACCAAAACCCGCCTATTACATGCCGCAGTCGCAACTGCCGTTCACTCAATTGATCGCGGTGGTCAAGAGTACGAATGACCCCCGAGCGCTGACCGGTAGCCTCACTCGTGAAGTGCGAGCGATGGATCCCGAATTACCGGTCTTCAGCGTCAAGACAATGGAGGAGTACATCTCGTCGTCGGTCGCGGCGCCGCGCTTCAACACGACGTTGCTTTCCATCTTCGCGGCGGTGGCGCTGGTCCTGACGATCATCGGTTTATACGGTGTCATGAGTTACTCAGTCGCGCAGCGCACTAACGAGATCGGAATCCGTATGGCTTTGGGAGCTCAGACGCGTGATGTCCTGGGCCTGATTGTCAAAGACGGTATGAAGCTGGTGCTGCTGGGTTTGGTGCTGGGCATTTCCGGAGCGCTTGGCTTAACGCGTTTGCTTTCGACTTTGCTTTTTGGGGTTACGACGCGCGACCCGGTGACTTTCGTAGCCATCGCGGCGCTGTTGTCGTTCGTGGCGATACTCGCTTGCTACATACCGGCCTGGCGAGCGACGAGAGTCGATCCGCTCGAGGCGCTGAGGTGTGAATGATGTCATTGAGGATTGCCAATTGCCGATTGCCGATTGGCGGGTAAGTGTGCCTGTAGAGATGCCTGTCATTAACAGCGTGGCTTTAGCCCGATATGAATCGGACAAATAGGACGTATAGGACCTATTCGTCCCATAAGTCCTATCAGGGAAATAGAATCATGGACACAATATTCAAAGACATACGCTATGGAATTCGAAGTCTCTTGAAGCGGCCCGCATTTGCGGCGGTGGCTGTGATCACACTGGCGCTCGGAATTGGGGCCAACACTGCGATCTTCAGCATCATCAATGCGCTGGTGATCAATCCGCCCTCGATAGCCGATCCGGATCGCGTAGTGGCGCTATGGAAGACGCCCCTCGGCAAGCAGGAGGAGCATTTCGTCTCGTATCTCGATTGGCAGGACTGGCGAACGCGTAACCAAAGTCTCGAAGACATAGCGGCTTACAAGCCCAATTCTTTCACGCTGTTCGAGAACGGTGAGGCCGAAGAAATTCAAGGCATGCGAGTTACCGCAAACTTCCTTTCCGTGCTCAAGATCAAACCATTTCGCGGGCGTGATTTTGCAGTCGAAGAAGAGAAGCGCGGCAGTCAACCCGTGACGATCATAAGTTACGAATACTGGCAACGTAAGTTCGGCGGCAATGAATCGGTGTTGAACCAGCAAATCAGTCTCAACGGTAAGGCGCACACGATCATAGCTATCTTGCCGCCCGGATTCGAGTTTCCGCTGTCGCCCAACGAGCCGCTCATCTGGACCACGGTAACCGGCGAAGCGTCCAACCTGTCAGAGCGAGGGGCACAGATCTTCAGGGCTGTCGGCCGTTTGAAGCCGGGCGTTTCGATTGACTCTGCTCAGGCGGACATGACCAGGCTCGCTGTTAACCTGGCGCAGGAATATCCGCAAAACGATCGCGATCAAACAATTGGCTTGATCAGCGCTCATGAGCAGATCGTTGGGAAGGATATTCGGCGCGCGCTCTGGCTGTTGCTGGGGGCGGTGGGTTTCATCCTGCTGATTGCGTGCACGAACATGGCGAACCTGCTGCTGGTCCGTGCCAGTACGATGCAGAGAGAAATAGCCATCCGCTCTGCGTTGGGTGCGAGCGGTTGGCGCATCGCGCGTCAACTGGGCGTGGAGAGTCTACTGCTGTCGATAATGTCCGGCGGCGTCGGCGTCATGCTCGCCATCTGGGGCCTGAGTGCCATCAAACTTTATGGCGCCGGACAATTGCCGCGGATCGCCGAGGTCCGCATAGATGGCCGCGTCTTAATCTTTACTCTGGCAGTCTCTGTTTTTACCGGCGTGTTGTTCAGTCTGGTACCAATCCTGAAATCTTCTCGCCCGGATCTCAATGAAGCACTCAGAGCCGGCGGCAGAGGATCTTCGAGCGGCCGTAGTTTGCGACTCTGGCGCGACTCTCTGGTGGTTATTGAAGTCGCTTTGAGTTTGATCTTATTGGTTGGTGCCGGCTTGATGATCAAAAGTTTTGCCCAACTCGCAAATGTCTCGCCCGGTTTTGATCCCAAAAACGTTTTGACTGGCCGTATCAGCATGACCCAGAAAAGCTACGCGAATCATGAGCAACGAGTCTTGTTTGTGAACCAGACCCTGGAACGGCTAAAAGCATTGCCCGGTGTTGAGCATGTGGCGTTTGCTGCGCCGATGCCTTTTAGCGGCGGCAACGTAGGATCGGACTTCAAATTCGAGGGGCGACCAACACCTCCGGTTGGAAGCGAGCCGACGGCGGGCAACCGCAGCGTCACCCCTGATTATTTCCGAGCCATGAAGATTCCGCTCCTGCAAGGGCGTTATTTTAACGAGCAGGATCGGCACGACAGCCTCGGCGCGGCCATCGTCAATCAGAGCTTTGTGCAGGCTTACTTCTCAGGTGAAAACCCAATCGGGAAACGTATTTCAAAGATTGGGGCGAATCAAAACGAGGGCGACCCCGAACAGTGGGAAATAGTTGGCGTGGTTGGCGACGTGCACCATAGCAGTCTCACAAAAGGCTCCAATCCCGAGATCTATCTGCCTTATCAGCAAAACAGTTGGAATTGGGGAAACCTTTTTATTCGCACCGGCGCCGATCCGGGATCGCTGGCAGAGAGTTTCCGTCAACAAATTCGTGCGGGCGACAAGAGTGTGACGATCTCGAAGGTACAACCTCTGAGCGCAGCCATTTCCCAAACCATCGCCAAGCCCCGTTTCTACACCTTTTTATTTGGCGTATTTGGCGCCATCGGTTTGGTCCTGACAATGACCGGTGTGTACGGCTTGATCTCCTATACCGTGTCGCAACGCACTCAGGAAATTGGCATCCGCATGGCTCTGGGCGCAAACCGCCTGAGTGTAGTGGGCCTGGTTTTGAGACAGGGATTAGGGCTCGCCCTCACCGGGACAGTGATTGGGATCGCGTTGTCATTGGCGCTGACACGAATGATCGTCAGCCTGCTCTTTGAGATTAGACCAACCGATCTGCCAACCTTCGCGGGCGCGGTGGTGGTCCTGCTCGTCGCCGCGCTCCTGGCTTGTTATGTGCCGGCGCGGCGCGCAACCAAAGTCGATCCACTCGTGGCGCTCAGATATGAATAGGGGCATTGCCGATTGCCAATTGTCGATTGCCGATTGGTGAGCGGGAAGCCAGTTTTCCGAAGTGAGTCAAAAGCGACGTATCAATCAGAAATCGGCAATCGGAAATCGGAAATAATCATATGGACAGCATATTCAAAGACATCCGCTATGGAATCCGCAGTTTGTTGAAGCGCCCCGCATTTGCCGCGGTGGCCGTGATCACGCTGGCGCTCGGGATTGGCGCCAACACGGCAATCTTCAGTGTGATAAATGCCGTGCTGCTGCGCCCTCTCAGCTATGAACAACCAGAGCGACTGGTGACATTTCGCTCAAACCAATCGGCGCCTGATCTGGAGGATGTCATTAAGGCCAGCCGCACCTTCACAAAGCTTGGCGGCGAAGTGCTTGCGCCGCTGGCTTACACGGCCGGAGCTGAACCGATCCAGTTTCAGGTCAGTCAGGTTACCGGCGGGTATTTCGATACGCTTGGCGTTAAAGCTGAACGCGGCCGGTATATCACATCGGATGACGACAAAAGTGGCGGGCCATTTGTAGTGGTTCTTAGTCATGACCTCTGGAAACGTCAGTTTAACGGCGATTCTCAGATCCTTGGCAAGACGATTCCGTTGAGCGGCAACGTCTACACCGTGATCGGCGTGATGCCGGCAGGATTCAAATCGCCGAGAGAAAATGCCGAAGCCTGGACGCCGGTGCACATCTCGAATCCGGTAGCTGCTGGTTTTCGTAGCGTTCATTTCTTGCGGACGTACGGACGGCTCGCGCCGGGAGTCACGCTTCCGGAAGCAAGTACGGAGATGCGTCTGATTGACCAGCAACTGGCGACGCAATACCCGGCCGATAACAAGAATCGCAGCACCGCGCTCATCTCCTTGCAGGAAAGAATCGTCGGAGAGTCGCGCCGCGCGCTACTGATCCTGTTTGCCGCCGTCAGCCTGGTTCTGCTAATCGCGTGTGCGAATTTTGCGAATCTGCTTTTGGCTCGAGCGGCTGAACGCGGGCGCGAGATTGTCATTCGCACAGCCCTGGGCGCAGGTCGTTGGCGCATAATCCGGCAGCTGCTGACCGAGAGTATTTTGATCTCATTGGCAGGCGGCGCTGTCGGGGTCGTGATTGCCTGGTGGGGAACCAGCCTGCTCATCGCGCTCAAGCCGGAAAATCTGCCGCGTTTGCAGGAAATCGATGTGGACCTGCGCGTGTTCGCTTTCACGCTGGGAGTTTCAATCCTGACGGGCCTGATCTTTGGGCTGCTCCCGGCGTGGACAACTTCGCGGGTCGCTGCCAGTGAAGGCCTGAAAGAGAGTGGCCGGAGCTCCACGTCGAGTCGAACGCAGCAAAGAGTGCGCAGTGCTCTGGTCGTCGGCGAATTGGCGGTGGCGCTCATCCTGCTGGTTGGCGCCGGCCTGCTGGTCAAGACTTTTTGGAAGCTCCGCAATGTCGAGCCGGGATTCTCTCCGGATCATTTGCTCACCATGCGGGTAGAACTACCCGAAACTCGTTACAAGGAAGTTGATTCGCAGACGCGATTTCGTCGTCAGGCGCTGGCGAGTATCGATTCGCTGCCGGGAGTGCAGAGCGCGATGGTGAGCGAATTGCCGCTCAGCGGTGACTCGCTGAATCATGATTTTGTGATCGAGGGCCGGCCGCCGATCGCTCCGGGCGATGAGCCCAGTCTGGAAACGCGGAGTGTCCTGGGTGATTACTTTCACGTCATGAAGATTCCACTGCGCCGCGGCCGAGACTTTCAAGCGCAGGACTTCGATGAGAAGGCTCCACTCGTGGGAGTCGTCAACGACGAGATGGTGCGGCAGTATTTCCCCAACGAGAACCCTTTGGGAAAACGAGTTCGCTGGGTCCGTAGTCCGACCGTGCAATGGATCGAAATTGTCGGCGTGGTGGGCAACGTGAAGCACTTTGGACTCGACCTGCCTGAAGAGCCGGCGCTCTATTCCCCGTACACGCAAATTAATCCTTGGAAACGCTGGATGACTTTTGCGGCGCGTACGCAATCCGATCCGGCGGCGATGGAACAGGCAGTGAAAGGACAGATCTGGAAAGTTGATTCTCAACTCCCCATTACCAAAGTACAAACCATGAGCGAAGTGTCCGCTGCCTCATTCGCGGCCCGCCGCTTCAACATGTTGTTGCTGACTTTATTTGCCGGGCTCGCTTTGATTCTGGCGGCGGTAGGTGTTTATGGAGTGATGTCTTATGCCGTCACCCAACGAACTCACGAAATCGGAATTCGGATGGCCCTGGGCGCACAGATGGGCAATGTGATCAAACTAATCATGAAAAGCGGATTGTTGATTGCGATTGTCGGAGTCGCGATTGGTCTGGCAGGAGCGTTTGCTCTGACGCGCCTCATGACCAGTCTTTTGTTTGCGGTCGAAGCCACTGACAAGGCGACCTTTGCCGGCGTGTCCGTCGGCTTGGTCGTCATCGCTTTGCTGGCCTGTTATATCCCGGCAAGACGCGCAGCGAAAGTCGATCCGCTAGTGGCGCTGCGATACGAATAAGGAGAGAGGGATATGTCTGGTTTGTTGCAGGACCTGCGCTACGGATTTCGCACGATCTTGAAGCGGCCCGGCTTTACCTTAATTGTGGTGATGACCTTAGCGCTGGGCATCGGAGCAAACACGGCCATCTTCACTGTTGTTAATGCCGTGCTACTTCGCCCACTGCCTTACCCGTCATCGGAAGAGTTGATGGAATTGGGGCGCGTGTTTCCCGGCACCAACGAAGTCACTTCGCTTAGCGAGGCGAAATTCATCTTTCTTCGTGATCAACTCAGTTTGTTTGAAGCCGTTGCGGCGACGCAGGGATTGGGCTCGAACACATATCTGTCCGAAGCAAACGAGACCGAATACATTCAAGGCCTGGTCGTCTCGTCTGACTTCTTCCGCGTATTGAGACTATCGCCGGCCTTCGGACGCGGATTCACGAAAGAAGAGGACAGCCCTGCGGGGGGACGCGTCGTGATTCTGGGCGACGGATTGTGGCGACGACGTTTTGGATCAGACAGTGGAATTATCGGCCGGAGCATTGCGCTTAATGGAAACTCGTACCGCGTGGTCGGGATTATGCCTCAAGGTTTTGAATATTTCGGGCCTCAGGATGTGCTTATTCCGATGCAAAGCAATCCGACGCATCCGAATGAAGGGCACAATTGGACAGTTCTCGGCCGGTTGAAACAAGGCGTCACACGGGATCAGGCCGATGCGGAAATCAAACTGCTGTTTGAAAAGTTCCAGGAAACCTATCCAAAGCAAGTTCTAAAGGGCGAAGGCTTCGGTGTTCAAAGCTGGCAGGTGAACATGACCCGCAGTGTCAGGGATCTGCTGTGGGTTCTACTCGCCGCGGTTGGGTTCGTGTTGGTGATTGCTTGTGCCAACGTGGCCAACCTTCAATTGACGCGGGCGGCGACGCGGCAGAAGGAAATGGCAATTCGGATGGCTGTGGGCGGCGGCACCTGGCGTTTAATTCGCCAATTGCTGACCGAAGCGGTATTGCTCTCTCTTATGGGAGGCGTAGGCGGGTTCTTATTGGGCATGTGGGGACTGGATGCGATGCGTAAGCTGGTTCCCGAAGGCATGATTCCGCGCGCTAACGAGATCGATCTGGATTGGTGGGTATTGGGATTCTGTCTGGCGTTGAGCCTTTTGTCGGGCATCGTCTTCGGTTTGGCGCCAGCGCTGCAGATGTTGCGCGTGGATTTAAATAACGTACTTAAGCAAGGGGCCAGCAAAATCGGCTCAGGCGGTGGGCATGGTCGACTGCGAAACGTCGCAGTGATTGTCGAGATTGCCCTGGCCCTGGCCCTGACGGTGGGTGCGGGCTTGCTACTACGGACCTTCACTAATTTGCGCGGGGTCGCTCGAGGCTTCGATACCCGGAACGTGTTGAGCTTTGAGATTTTGCCTCGTAGCAAGAACTACGACACGGTGGCCCAGCTCAATGATCTCTACAACCGGTCGCTGGAGAAGTTCCGCAGTCTGCCCGGCGTCGAAGCAGCCGCAGTGACCAATAAATTACCGCTGGATAGGTGGTTCAACCTGCCTTACCGGTTAGCGGGACAGAGCGACTTCACCGGCTCTGTGGAATACCGCATGGTGTCGCCTGACTATTTTCGCGTGATGAGCATGACCGTGCGGCAGGGCCGGCCCTTCGATGAGCACGATAGGGCAAGTGCTGAGCCCGTCATCATTGTCAACGAAGCGTTTGCGCGACGGAATTTTGCGGGAGTTGGCCCACTCGACCAACGCTTGTGTGTGGCCTGTGAGAAATATGGAGACCCCTCGCTGCGCCGCGTCGTCGGCGTGGTCAACGAAACGAAGCAACGAAGCCTTGACGAGTCTCCACCGGCCACCGTCTTTGTTCCAATGGATCAGGTCACCGAAGAACTAAAAGGCACTTTGCGACAACCTGGCTTTGTCTTACGAACGACTGGCGATCCGTTGTTGCTGAGTGCTGCGGTCCGGAACGAAATGCGCCAACTCGATCCCGGATTGCCGGTTAGAAATCTTCGTTCGATGGACGAACTGTTGAGCCGCTCAATTGCGCCGCAGCGGTTCAATCTCTCGCTGCTGAGTTTGTTTTCGGGGCTTGGATTATTGCTGGCGGCGATCGGGATTTATGGAGTGATGGCCTACAGCGTTTCGCAGCGCACACACGAGATTGGTTTGAGAATGGCATTGGGTGCGCAAGTAACAGATGTTTTAAAGCTGGTTCTGAGGCAGGGCACGGTCCTGGCGCTGGTTGGCGTTGGTCTGGGGTTGATTGTTTCGATCGCTATGACTCGGTTGATGAAAAGCCTGCTCTTTGGAGTGAGTGCAACCGACCCCCTAATACTGGCCGCCGTCGCACTGTCGGTCACCTTCATCGCCCTGCTCGCTTGCTACTTGCCGGCCAGGCGCGCGACGAGGGTCGACCCCCTGGAAGCGCTGCGATCCGAATAAGGAGAAGTTAGTGGCCCGGGCGTCCCGACCGGGGAATCACGCGCAGGAGGCGCGTGCCACTTGCTGGAAGCACTGAGATACGAGTGAGGAAATGGGCTTTGATCTTTGGACTTAGGTCTTTGTTCGTGGACCGCAAACTTATTCAGGCTTCCAGCGCGGTCATCGAGTCAGATCAAAGTACAAAGCACGCAGAACGAGGTGCGAAGTACTGAGTACAAACCATGGAAATCTTAATTAAGGACATTCGCTACGGCTTTCGGATGCTGTTTAAGACTCCCGGGTTAACGGCTGCCGCCATCGTCTCGCTGGCTCTTGGCATTGGCGCGAACACGGCGATCTTCAGCCTGATTGATACGGTGCTGCTGAAGTCACTGCCGGTGGCGCAGCCCGAGCAACTTTACTTCATTCAAAACGTCGGGCCGCGGCGTCCGAGCGGAGGGGCGCCGCCATACCCGTGCTTTGAGCGTTTGCGGGATCAGAATCAGTCCTTCAACGGACTTGCGGCATTCACTTCGCTCGACTTGAGAGTCAGGATCGACGGCGAGAGGGAAGAGGTTAACGGTCAGTTCGTGTCCGGGAATTACTTCGCCCTGCTCGGCATAAAGCCGCTGCTGGGGCGCGTGCTCAGTCCGATGGACGACTCGGTGCCGGAGAAGGGCGGGCCCGATGGATACGCCGCCGTCATTAGTCATAACTACTGGACACGTCGATTCGGGCGCAACCCGGCAGTCGTGGGCAAGATCGTGCAGATCGGCAATGACGCCGTGACGATTGTTGGGGTGACGCCTGCCGAATTTTACGGCCTGACACCCGGCACCGATGTAGACATCTCACTCCCCATCATGTTTCAGGGAGCGTCGCAGCTGGCGGACAAGAATACCTGGTGGTTCAAGGCAGTCGGACGACTCAAGCCCGGTGCCTCAGTCGAGCACGCGCAGGCCGAACTCGACACGATCTTTCAGCCCTTTATGAACGAAACGACGGTGTCCGCCGAAGCTCGACGCGATAACTTCGCTCGGATCGAGCTAGCTCCGGCGGGCCAGGGGCTCGACACGTTGCGTCAACAGTTCTCGCGTCCACTGCAGACGCTCATGGTGATCGTCGCGCTGGTGTTACTGATCGCCTGCGTCAACGTCGCTAACTTGCTGCTGGCGCGCGCGGTGGGGCGGCGCAAGGAGTTCGCCGTCAGGCTGGCGCTGGGCGCGGGCCGCCTGCGATTACTGCGCCAGGTGCTCACCGAAAGTCTGCTGCTGGTTTCCCTGGGTGGGGTGCTGGGGCTGCTGTTCGCCGTCTGGGGTGCGTCATTTCTAACGAGCTTTTTTGCCGGCGGGAGCGACCGGCTGTCAATTAACTGGTCGCTCGACTATCGGGTGATGTCATTCACTGCCGGCGTCTCACTCCTCACGGGATTATTCTTCGGCCTCGCGCCGGCCTTACAGGCAATGCGGACCGACGCCACGCCCGCGCTCAAAGATAGTGCCGGCACAAGCACTCTTTCACGCTCGCGCTTCGGCAAGACACTGGTGGCCGCTCAGGTAGCGCTCTCGTTGCTCTTGCTCGTTGGGGCGGGGCTGTTTCTGCGAACACTACACAATCTCAAAAACGTTGACGCAGGTTTCCGGCGCGATGGCGTCGTAACCATGCGCCTTAATCCTGCTGTCACGGTTAATCAAGGGGCGCAACTCGTCAATCTGTGGAGTGAAATTGTCACTCGAGTGCAAAGGCTGCCCGACGTGCGCTCGGCGAGTCTTTCCACGCTTACTCCGCTCGACGGCAATGACCGCGGCGTGCGGGCAGATGTCGCCGGATTCACACCAGGCTCCGAACAGGACAAAGACGTTAGGCTGAATCAGGTTTCACCCGAATTTTTCCAGACTTTCGGCATCGACCTGCTGCAAGGCCGGGCCTTCGCCGATACCGACAATGAGAGCGCACCCAAAGTAGCAATTCTTAATGAAACGGCGGCGCGCTTCTATTTCAGCGGGCGCAATCCCGTCGGCGGGCTACTCAGTTTTAAGCGGAGGTCAAAGCCGCCCGTGCAGTATCAAGTCGTCGGGGTCGTCAGAGATTCGCGCTACCTCAACCTGCGAGAGTCTGACACTCGGCTCGTTTATTTAGCCCGGCTGCAAGCCCTCGATCAGTTGGGAAGGCTGACCCTGGCAGTTCGTGGTGAAGGCCCACCTGTTAATTTAGTTAACGCAGTGCGTAACGAACTGCGTGCTACGGGCGCAGACATTCTGCTTACTGACATCGTTACGCTCAACGAACAGATCGATCAATCACTCTTGCAAGAGCGACTGGTGGCGACGCTCTCGCTTTTCTTCGGTCTGGTCGCGCTACTGCTGGCCGGCACGGGGCTGTACGGTGTGATGGCTTACAACGTGGCGCGACGCCGGCGCGAGATCGGCATCCGCATGGCCCTGGGCGCGCAACGTGGCAACGTCATCGGGATGGTGCTGAAAGAAGTTGCGCTCGTAGTGTTTATCGGCGTCGCGATTGGTTTGGGCGTATCGCTGGCCACCACGCGCTTCATTTCGAGCCTGCTGTTCGGGCTCGCGCCCAATGACCCCGTGACAGTTATCTTCGCGGCCATAGTGTTGATGGGCGCCGCGGCTTTGGCGGGCTATCTTCCGGCGCGGCGAGCCACGAAGGTCGATCCGTTGGAAGCACTGAGATACGAATGAAGAATTGGACTTTGATCTTCGTACTTAGGTCTTTGTTCGTGGACCGCAGACGTGTTCAGGCTTCCAGCGCGGTCATCGAATCAGATCAAAGTACAAAGTACAAAGCACAAAGTACGAAGCACCAGGTGCGAAGTACTAAGTACAAACCATGGAACTCTTAATTAAGGACACTCGCTATGTTTAATGACCTGCGATATGGCGTGCGCATGCTGCTCAAGCACAAAGGATTCACTCTGGTCGCCGTGCTTTCACTGGCGCTCGGCATCGGTGCGAATACGGCGTTATTCAGTGTGGTTGATGCTGTTCTCCTCAAGACCCTGCCGGTCCACGAGCCGGAGCAATTGGTGGTGTTTGCCTGGCAATCCGGGCTCCCCTTCAGGATAAATGGCATGAGTGGGACGTCGAACGTGCCCGGGCCGCCGGGCACGCACGGGCTTTCGTTATTTCGCTACGAGGTCTTTGAAAAGATGCACCAGGCCAACGCCGCTGCGACCAGCAGCCCGCTTAGCGACTTCTTCGCCTTCGCTCCGCTGCGTGAGTTGACGACGGTGGTGAGTGACCAGGCGGAGATCGTCAATGGGCAAGCGGTGAGCGGCGGCTATTTCGCGGGGCTAAGATTGCAGCCGAGCCTGGGGCGTGTAATCACCGACGAAGACGACAAACCGGGCGCCGCCCCGGTGGTGGTGCTGAGCCATCAGTTTTGGCAGGAGCGCTTCGGCGCGAATCCGGCAGTCATCGGTCAGGTGCTCAAACTGAACAAGCAAACATTCACCATCATCGGCGTGACGCCCCCGGCGTTCACCGGCACGTCGCAGGTGGATTATCACCCGGTGCTCACGGTCCCGCTGGCCAGCGAACCTTTGCTGCGAGGCGAACGCAGCCGTTTGGGGACGGCAAAAGATCCGGGCAACTGGTGGCTGAATTTGATGGGGCGGCTCAAACCGGGCGCGACTTATGAACAGGCGCGCGACGGCTTGAATGGCGTTTTCCAGACGACTGCTTTGGAAATCATGCCGCCACCGCGCAAGGCGAATCAACCGGCACAAATTGAGCCAAAAGATTACCCGCGCCTGCTGGCGGAATCGGGCAGCCGTGGGATGCTGGACAGACGCAGACGCTATTCAGCCACCATCTACGGTTTGTTCATCGTAGTGGCGCTGGTACTGCTGATTGCCTGCGCCAACGTGGCGAATCTGCTGCTGGCGCGGTCTGCCTTGCGCCGCGGAGAGATTAGCGTGAGGCTTGCTGTCGGCGCTGGACGCCGGCGTCTGATCCGGCAACTGCTGACTGAGAGTGTGCTGCTCTCAGGCTGCGGCGGCGCCGTAGGTGTACTCTTCGCCTTTTGGGGCAAGGGCGCGCTCGCGACCCTGGCCGACGGGAACACGGGCATCTTGTCTAACGAGCTTGATCTCAGTCTGAATTGGCGCGTGCTCGTGTTCACGATCGCAGTCTCGCTGCTGACCGGCGTGCTGTTCGGCCTGGCGCCCGCATGGCGCGCGTCCAGATTGGATCTGGCAACCTCACTGAAACAGAGTCGTCGCACGACGGGCGCGGTGTCGCGTTTGAGCAAAGGGCTGATCGTCGCGCAGGTCGCGCTTTCGTTGTTGTTATTAGTGGGCGCGGGTTTGTTCATCCGCACGCTCTATAAGCTCCAGCACGTCAACCTGGGCTTCAATCAGGAGAACCTCTTGCTCTTCCGTTTGCAGCCGGAACAAGGTGGTTATAAAGACGAACGGCTGGTCCAGTTCTATCAGCAACTAATGGCGCGGCTGGATAACCTGCCGGGCGTGCGCGCGGCAACGTTTGGGAGAGTCGCGCTCATCGCCGCTGATAACTATGTCAGTGGCATCCTGCTGCCTGGTGAGACGGAAAAGACCGCGCCGTCGCACCTCGCTAACCGGCAGATGGCGCGTGAGAATTATTTCGCGACGATGGAGATCCCGTTGCTGCGTGGACGCGGATTCACGGCGCAAGACGATGAGCGCGCCCCCCGGGTTGGTATTGTCAATCAAAGCTTTGCCCGGAACTATTTCCCCGACACCGACGTGCTCGGCCAGCGTGTCAGAGAGGGCAAACACGAAATCGAGATCATCGGCGTCGTCGCCGACACCAAATACATGAGCCAACGCGAAGAACTCAAGCCCCTCCTCTACACTCCGTGGCAGCAGGGAGTTGAGGAAATCGGTGAGACGTATTTCGCCCTCCGCACTGCAGGCGAACCTACCGCGCTCGCAGCAACGGTGCGTCAGACGGTCCGCGAACTCGATAGCAATCTCCCGGTCACGGAAATCAGCACCCAAACCGACCGTGCACAGGCAACCCTGGGACAAGAACGTCTCTCTGCACGGCTCTTGAGTTTCTTTGGTGGATTGGCACTTTTGCTCGCAGCCATTGGACTGGCGGGCGTGCTGGCCTATTCGGTCGCGCAACGCACGCAGGAGATCGGCATTCGCATGGCGCTCGGTGCGCAGTCGGCGAACATCCTGCGGTTGGTGATCTCGCAGGGAATGAAGTTGGTACTGCTGGGACTGGCCGTTGGCGCCGTTGGTGGCTACGGCCTGATTCGTTTGATGAGGAGCCAGTACTTCGCGAGCCAAAGCTGGCAACGCCAGATGGCTGAGCAACTGTATGACGTGAAGGGGACAGATCCACCGACCTTTGTGGTCATCGCCACGCTGCTCGTGCTGATCGCGCTGTTAGCTTGCTGGCTGCCGGCACGGAAGGCGGCGCAAGTAGAACCGCTCGAGGCACTGCGCCACGAGTGACGAACATTGACGATTGCCAATTGCCAATTGGAATGTCGATAACCCGGTTGGATTTAATTTTGAATTGAAGAGAAAAACTTGGCCCGAAGCCAATTGGCAATCGGCAATTGGCAATCGGCAATAAACCAGGGGAGATCAGAGAATGTCTAACTTCTTACAGGACCTGCGCTACGGACTTCGCACAATGTTGAAGCGTCCGGGCTTTACTTTGATTGCGGTCATGACGCTGGCGCTCGGCATCGGGTCGAGCACGGCCATCTTTACCGTAGTTGACGCGGCCGTCATCAGAGGACTGCCATACAGATCTCCGAACGAGCTTTACCACATGTTCGAGCGAACGCCGCAGAAGGAATTTGATCAGCGCGAGTTTTCGTATCCAGACTATCAGGATTATTTGCAAAATAAAGTGTGTGACATTGGCGCGTACACCGGTGGCGGAACAATTTTGAATGGAAACGGTGAATCAGAGAGGGTCTTTGCGCCCAGCGTGTCCGCGAATTTCTTTTCCGTTCTCGGCGTGGATGCGATCCGCGGCCGAACATTTCAGGCCGACGAAGACAAACAAGGTGGACCACGCGTCGTCGTGTTGACCTATGCACTTTGGCAGAGGCGGTTTGGCGGTAACGAGCAAATCCTTGGACAGCAAATAGACCTCGCCGGCAACAGCTATACGGTGATTGGGGTTCTGCCGCAAAGCTTTCAATTTGCGATGAGGCCGGCCGATTTATTCATGCCTTATCAGCCAACTCAGAATCAGCTGACGCGGCGATACATGCATGGGACGAACCTGATAGCCCGGCTGAAGCCGGGCGTGACTGCGGCCCAGGCCCAGGCTGAACTGAGTCTTGTCACCAGCCGCATTGAGCAACAATACAAAGACTCGCACGCGGGAGTTTTGCTCAAGCTGACCCCGTTACAGGAAACCGTCGTCGGACAAGTCAAACCGATTCTGATGATCCTGCTCGGCGCGGTTGGTTTTGTGCTCCTGATTGCGTGCGCTAATGTCGCGAACCTCCTGCTGACACGCTCGCTCACGCGACAAAAGGAAGTTGGAATTCGGGTTGCTCTCGGCGCCAGTCGCTGGCGCGTCGTCCAGCAGCTTTTGACTGAGGCGGTCTTGCTTTCTGTTGCCGGCGGCGTAGTTGGATTGTTGCTCGCGTATTGGGGTACGGGCGCTTTGGTCAGCATGCTGCCACCCAATCAGATCAGCGCCTTGCCGTTTCTGCAAACGCTCAAGGTGGATGCGCGCATGCTTGGTTTCAGTTTTGGTCTGTCACTTCTGACCGGGCTCATTTTCGGACTCGCCCCGGCATTGCAGTCAACCCGTTTGGAATTGACCGGCGTGCTGAAAGAAGGTGGGCGCAACACCAGCGGCAGCGTCAGCCAGCGCCTGCGCAGCGGATTGGTCATGACGGAAATTGCTCTGGCGGTAGTTCTGCTGGTTGGCGCCGGAATGCTCCTGAAGAGTCTGGTTCGTGTGCTCAGGACCGATCCCGGATTCAATCCTGAGAAGGTGCTCACGATGACCGTCGTTCTGCCTGCGGCGAAGTATGCCGAAGCGCCTGCCCAGGTGAACATCCAGGATCAAATCCAGCAGAAAGTTAAGACTCTGCCGGGCGTTACCGGCGTGGGCACAGTTAACATCCTGCCGCTCCAGCCAGGCAACACCACCCGTGTCAACGTGGAAGGTGAGCCGGTTCCGCCGCCGGGCCAGGAACTCGAAGCGAACATCCGCACGGTCAGTGACGACTATTTTCGCACTCTGGGCGTGCCTCTGATCTCCGGAAGGATGTTCGATGCGCGCGACGAAGCTAATGGCCAGCAAGTGGTGATCATAGGCAAGACCATGGCTGACAGAATGTTTGCGGGACGTGATCCGCTGGGCCGCCGTTTGAAGTATGCCGGCGTCGAAGCGCCGCCAATCTCGATTGTGGGGGTCGTGGCCGACGCGAAGATCACCGGACTCGATCAGGAGATCAGACCGGTCATCTATTATCCATTTCGGCAAAACTCTTCGACCTTTGCGAATCTGGTAGTGCGGACCAGTGCTGATCCGAATGCCCTGGCAGGTTCGATTCGAAATGAAATTCGCAGTCTGGAGCCGGCCGTGGCTATTTTTAACGTGCAGGCGATGCCTGATTTGATAGCCAACTCTCCGGCCGCATTCATGCGCCGGTTTCCGGCAACCCTGATCGGCGTTTTCGCTGGACTGGCGCTACTGCTATCGTCGATCGGAATTTACGGCGTCGTTTCTTATTCAGTGAGCCAGCAGACTCATCACATCGGGGTGCGCATGGCCCTGGGCGCGCGCGCTTCCGACATTCTGAAGCTCATATTGAAGCAGGGTTTGATCATCGCTCTGGCCGGGATCGCCATTGGATCGGTGGGAGCCTTTATCTTAATGCGAATACTTCAAAGCCTGACGTTTGAGGTGAGAGCCAACGACGCCTCGACCTATGCGGTCGTGGCCGGGGTCTTGTTCTTCATAGCTTTGCTGGCGTGCTATCTGCCGGCGCGTCGGGCTACTAAGGTCGATCCATTGGTGGCGTTGAGATACGAGTGAAGTGAGGGTTCGTTGGTGCGGCTTTGCCGCCCGATGTGCGGAAAGGCTCCGCCTTTCCGATCTGCAATTTTTTTCCCGAGGCTCCGCCTCGAAACGGCGAGGCCCAGCCTCGCCGACAATTCAAAAGGGATTTGGCCGGTCAGGCAAAGCCTGACCGCACATCAGGCGGCGGAGCCGCTCTCGGTACTGACAAGAGAGACACATCATGAACACAATTCTTCAGGACATACGCTATGGCATCCGCATGTTGGTTAAGACCCCGGCGTTGACGGCGATCGTAATTCTCGCCCTGGCGCTCGGCATCGGAGCGAACACGGCGATCTTCAGCGTCATCAATGCGGTGGTGTTGCGGCCGCTGCCCTTTGACCAGGCCGATCAGTTACTGTTTCTGAATGAAAAAAGCCCGGTGCTCGATGAAATGTCGATTTCGTATCCGAACTTCACGGACTGGAGAAATCAGAACCACGTCTTTGAAAAAATCGGAGTCTACAATCGCAACAGCTATAACCTGACGGGCTATGGCGACGCCGAACGCATCCTGACCGGCCAGGTGTCCGCAGATCTCTTTTCCGCCTTACGAGTTAGCGCCATGATCGGGCGCGTCTTCACGAATGACGAAGACAAGCCTGGCGCCACGTCGGTAGTCGTCCTTAGTTATGCTTTGTGGCAGCGTCGATTCGGTGGGCAAAACAGTATCCTGAATCAGGCGCTTACCTTGAATGGGCGGAGCTACACGGTCATCGGCGTCATGCCGGCGGATTATGCGTTTCCCAGCCGGGTGGAAATGTGGGTGCCTGTGGGGCAGCTGTCGGGCGATCCCAATTGGCAAGAACGCGGTAATCATCCGGGTCTCTACGCCGTAGGCCGTCTGAAGCCGGGGGCAACGATGGCCCAGGCGCAGGCGGACATGAATACAATTTCCGCGAATCTGGAGAAGCAATATCCGGATTCAAACACGCGCAACGGCGTGCGGATTCGTCCGCTGATGGAGGTGCTGGTCGGCAACACAGTGCGCAGCACACTTTGGGTTTTGTTCGGCGCGGTCGCGTTCGTTTTGCTGATCGCCTGCGCGAACATCGCCAATCTTCTGCTCGCCAGGGCCACGTCGCGGCGAAAAGAGATGGCTATCCGCGCGGCGATGGGCGCCGGCCGTTGGCGAATTGCGCGGCAGCTCCTGACAGAGAGTCTGCTGCTGGCGATCATCGGAGGCGGGATCGGTCTGGGGATTGCCGTCCTGATGATCAAGTGGATTCTTTACGTTAGTCCGACAGCTATTCCGCGCTCTCGCGAGATCGCCCTTGACTGGCGAGTGTTGGGATTCACCCTGGCGGTGTCTTTCCTGACCGGGATTCTTTTCGGCCTGGTGCCCGCACTACAGGCAGGCGAAGTTGATGTGCATGAAACGTTGAAAGAAGCAGGGCGCGGGACTTCGGCGAAGCACTGGCTGCGCAGCTCGCTGGTGATTGTCGAAGTAGCCACCACGATGGTCCTGTTGATTGGCGCCGGGCTGATGATTCGCAGTTTCTACCGGTTGCAAAATGTGAATCCGGGTTTTTCTTACGAGCAGTTGACCAGCTTCACGGTGGCGCTGCCGCAAAGGAAATACGTAACTGAGGAACAACGCGCCGCCTTTTTCAATACCCTGTTGCAGAACCTGCGCACCGTCCCCGGCGTGCAGAGTGTAGGGGCAGCGTCCGGGCTGCCACTCGGGAATAATGGTTGGCAGACATCCTTTGTGGTCGATGGGCGGCCGCAGCCGCCGCGGGGGCAGACGCCGTTGATGGAGGCTTGTACGGTCACAGCTGATTATTTTAAGGCCATGAATATTCCCTTGCTGCGTGGGCGCTACTTTACCGATCAGGACAATCGCGCGTTCATTGCCGGTCGCGATCTCAGCAAACTGAACGACGGCGAGCGTTTGATTGCCGGCGCCAACGTCATCATCGTCGATGACCTCTTCGCAAAACAGCATTGGCCAAACGAAGAAGCGGTTGGCAAGCGCATCAGGTTCGGCACTGATGCCCAAGCTCCCGCGCTCGAAGTAGTCGGTGTCGTTGGAAGAGTGAAGATGGAAAGTTTGAGTGATGATTCGAATCGGGTGCAGGGATACTTTTCATTTGGACAACTCCCTTTCAACGGCATGACTGTGATTATCAAGGGCCTTGGAGATCCGAACCAGTTGATCGCCGCAGCGCGCGCGCAGGTTAAGGCCGTCGATCCTGATCAGCCCATCTACAACATTCGCACGATGGAAGAGATTCGAGGTGAATCTGTTGCTCCGCAGCGGTTGAATTTGATGTTGCTGAGTATCTTTGCGGGGATTGCTTTTGTGCTGGCAATCGTTGGAATCTATGGGGTTATGTCCTACGCGGTAACGCAACGGACTCACGAAATCGGAATTCGCATGGCGATTGGAGCGCAGCCGCGCGATGTCTTTCGAATGATTCTGGGGCAGGGAATGTTTCTTACGATCATCGGCATGGTTGCCGGCCTGCTCGGAGCTTTTGGCCTCACCAGGCTAATGGCCACAATGCTGTTTGGAGTGAGGCCGACAGATCCATTGACTTTTGCCGGTGTGGCCGTGTTGCTGGTCCTGGTGGCCCTCGTGGCCTGCTACATTCCCGGCCGGCGCGCTACCAAAGTCGACCCGGTGAATTCTTTGCGTTATGAATAGCGGGTACGCACTCCTCCGGAGTGCTGCACCCCTCGAGCACGCCGGAGGCGTGCGTACCCAGGAAACCATGCCCAGAATTCTCATTGCTGACGATCAGGCTGACGTGCTCGCGGCGTTACGGCTGCTGCTCAAAGCCGAACATTACAATATCGTCACTGCGTCCTCGCCCGCCGGCGTGATCAAGACAATTGAGTCTGAAGATCTCGATCTGGTTTTGATCGATCTGAACTATGCACGTGACACCACCTCAGGGAGTGAAGGTCTGGAGCTGTTGCCCAGGATTCAGGCTTTGGATCCAACTCTGCCCATAATTGTGATGACGGCCTGGGGCAGCGTAGACGTTGTGGTTGAGGCGATGCGCCGCGGCGCTCGCGACTTTATTCAAAAACCCTGGGACAATGCGCGCCTGCTCGCCATCTTGCGGACGCAAATGGAGTTGGCCCAGGCGCTCAGGCGCGAGCGGCGGCTGGAAGCGGAGAATCTCACCCTGCGTGATGACGGCGGGTCAGCAAAACTTGGCCGCGTCGTGGCGGAATCGCCGGCGATGAAGTCCGTTTTGAAAGTTGTCCAACGAATTGGCCCCGCCGATGCGAACGTCCTGATAACCGGTGAAAACGGAACGGGAAAGGAAGTGATCGCGCGGTCATTACACGCGGTCTCCAATCGCGCAGCCAAACCACTGGTTACCGTGAACGCCGGCGCCCTGGCGGAAGGTCTCTTCGAAAGTGAGTTGTTTGGTCACGTACGCGGCGCTTTCACTGATGCCAAAGCGGATCGCGTCGGCCGTTTCGAATTGGCCGACGGAGGAACTCTGTTTTTGGATGAGATCGCCAATGTTCCTCTCAACCTTCAGGCAAAGCTTTTGCGCGTGCTCGAGACCGGCGAGTTTGAACGAGTCGGTTCCTCAAAAACCCGCAAGGTAAGCGTGCGGGTGCTGTCTGCAACCAACGCGGATCTGAAAAAAGATGTGGCCGAAGGAAGGTTCCGGCAGGATCTGATGTTTCGACTGAACACAGTTGAGATTCACTTACCGCCGCTGCGAGACCGCCGGGAAGACATCGCGGCGCTGGCCGATCACTTTCTGCGTCAGCACACCGATCGGTACCGGCGCGGCAGAATGAATTTCACGCTCCAGGCACTCGAGCAGTTACGAGAATATTCCTGGCCGGGAAATGTCCGCGAGTTGGACCACATAATCGAACGAGCGGTGTTGATGAGTTCAGACAATACTGTGAGCGCGATGGATCTGGCGTTGCAAACCAGTCCCGCCGCACAGGTGTCGGCGCAGCTTGAAGAAATGAGCCTTGAAGATGCCGAGCGTCTGTTGATCAAGAAAGCCCTGGCGCGATTTGAAGGCAACGCTAATCGCGCCGCCGAAGCGCTCGGCCTCAGCCGCAGTGCCCTGTACCGGCGCCTGCAAAAGTATGGGTTATCATAAACCCGTGAGTACCCCGCCCAAGCCATCGAAGCATACTTCCACGATTCCTCATCTCGATCCCGCTTTACGCAATAGTCGCATCAAGTTTGAAGGTCGCGTGACGATGCTGGCGCTCCTGGCCGGATTTCCCGGCGTCGCGATCTGCGCTTTCTTGCTATGGCTGGATGGATATTCGAGTCGGGTCCAATGGACTGTCGATTTGCTGCTCGTGTTTTTCTGGCTGACAATTTCGGCGAACCTGAAAAATCGCGTGGTGCGTCCGCTGCAAACGCTCTCGAACATTTTGGCGGCGATCAGGGAAGGCGACTATTCAATTCGCGGCCGCCGCGCCACCAGTGGTGATGCGTTAGGCGAAGTGATGCTGGAAGTAAACGATCTCGGCGAGACCCTTCGCGGCCAAAGACTGGGCGCAATGGAAGCCACCGCCCTGCTGCGCACCGTAATGTCAGAGATCGATGTGGCCGTTTTTGCTTTTGATTTGGAGCAACAATTGCGCCTGGTAAACCGGGCCGGTGAAAAGCTTCTGGCGCAACCGGCGGTGCGACTGCTGGGCCGTACCGGCGCCGAGCTGGGACTGGCGGACTGCCTGAACGGCCATGGCGATGCGGGCCCATATACGATGCAAATGATTTTTCCAGGCGGCGTTGGCCGTTGGGAAATTCGTCGCGGCACGTTTCGCGAAGGCGGAATGCAGCATCAACTGTTGGTGCTGACCGACTTGAGCCGGGCGCTCCGCGAAGAAGAACGCTCAGCCTGGCAGAGATTGTTACGAGTGCTTGGTCATGAATTGAATAATTCGCTGGCGCCAATCAAATCAGTGGCGGGAAGCCTGGCGGACTTGATTAAGCACGAGCCGCGACCCGCAGATTGGCGGGAAGACATGAATCGCGGACTCGAAGTGATTTCGTCAAGGGCTGAATCGCTCGCGCGATTTATTGAATCGTATTCGAAATTGGCGCGTTTGCCTCAGCCGCGTTTCGAGTCGCTTAATATTGGGGATCTGGTTAGCCGAGTGGCAACTCTGGAAACTCGCCTCCCGGTCATTGTGATTGCGGGCCCCGAAATCACAGTGCAGGCGGATAGGGTGCAGTTGGAACAACTGCTGATCAACTTGATTCGTAACGCAGTTGATGCTGCTCTCGAAACAAATGGCGGGGTCGAAGTTGGTTGGGCGCGGCAGAGCGATCACGTAATAGTTTCCGTGAAAGATGAAGGTCCGGGTCTGGCAAATACAGCGAACCTCTTCGTCCCATTTTTTACCACCAAGGCTTCGGGCTCGGGAATCGGTCTGGTGCTTTCGCGCCAGATTGCCGAAGCTCACGGCGGCGCTCTGACGCTGGAAAACCGTCCGGGTACGGCTGGTTGCGAGGCCCGCTTGAGATTGCCTTTGTAAGTCGATTGGAGACTATAGGGCTTGAACTGCTTTGCCTCGAAAACTGTTTTTCATTCACACCGGGCTTTGGTGATCAGCGATGGGGAATTGCAAGGACCCGTTTCAACGGCTTCCATGCGGTGATGTTACCAATTTGGTTTGCTCGAACGCCTTTTCCTTCAGGCTTCACCAACTCGGTCCTGGCACAAGGATACTCCCCTCGGGTCAGAAGAAGAGTAAACCGTTCTATGAAAGGGGTTTGTCAAACCATACCTCACCCTACGCGTCCGATGATTGATAACCCGCCCCGCAACTCAATCCGGAGGGGCGAACGTTGGGCGCAGATATTCGATAGTGA
>Ga0068859_100001751_pt1 | contig 22088 bp, 17 predicted proteins | sample KBSSwiS22_FD_66585 | JGI IMG/M metagenome (GOLD analysis project Ga0068859, IMG submission 66585) | Switchgrass rhizosphere microbial communities from Kellogg Biological Station, Michigan, USA - KBS Switchgrass S2-2 | ecosystem: Host-associated > Plants > Roots > Rhizosphere > Soil ...
GGGAATGCGAATTGTAGAGAGATTAAAGTAAGGAAAGCCGGCCAAAAACTCTCCCAACAGAAAGATGATTGCCGATCTATAGAGGACTTTGATGAAGAGCGCGCGCCGCGCATCGCCACGCTCTATTCGCTTGCCAAACGCGAGCGGAATGGCGATCCCAACGATAAAGAGGAAGAAAGGAAATATCAGATCCGTGGGCGTCCAACCATGCCACTCGGCGTGCGCGAGCGGCCAGTAGATGTGCGCCCACGAACCGGGATTGTTCACCAAAACCATGCCGGCGACGGTGATGCCGCGGAAAGTGTCGAGGGAAACCAGTCGATTACTTTGTTCGGTCATATTAATCCGCAGATTACGCAGATTCAGAAAAGACAGGTCGATTGAAGTTATCAGTCAAACATCGCTGGTAACCCCAAAAGCCAGGTCGGGCCCTGAGATTTCATGCATGCGCCCGCCAAGAAATACTGCTCACTTGAATTGCACGCGAGGGATCATTTTCAAACCCTTCGCATTATCTGTGTAATCTGCGTAATCTGCGGATAACTTCTCACTGCCGGGGTGGCGGCGCAACTACCACGCGCGTTCCCAAACCAAATGCCTCAGGTTCAGGCAACGTCGAAGTCATCTCGTACCGTCGCAGGGCTTCATCCATCGCGCGGCTTTTGGTCAGCCAGATCGAAATCATCTGGTCATAGCGGGCCAGCACGCTCTCAAGCCAGTACGGTCGATTCTCTGCCAGCCATTGACGGCGATATTCTTCTTTCAGAATCGCCAACTCTTCGGCCATCTCACGCAAATTGTTATAGATCGCGCCGGTGTAATAACGCAGCCTCCGAACCTTCGTCCGGTCGCCGAGATTCAGATAAGCGTCCCAATACTGATCGCTGAACTTTTGCATCACTTCGTAACGGCGTCCCAGATGATCAAGCCGTCTGGCCGCAAATTTCATAGAAGAAATTGCCGGAGCGTTACGCCTGGCGCGCCCCTGGTTACGCGTCAGAGATTCAGCGGCGTCCTCAACGGTGAGACGCATTTTGCGAACTCGTTCCGCGAAGTTTCGGGCCTGGTTTTGAAACTGAGTGGTAAAGGGATCGCGCCAGAACAACTCGTCCGTGGCGCCGGATGAGAGCATCGCGTTGACGCTGCCGAGGGCGCGCTCGGCTTTGACAAATTGATCGCCGTCGTTGCGAAAGAAGGCCCAGTCAAAGTCCCTCTCGAATCGACTGATATCAAGCGCGCCTTCCTGCCACGCCGCCGCCCCACCCAGGGCAATCGCATACCAGGACATTTCAAACAACGACTCGCCGTCGTCGTCCCAGGTGGTATTCATCATTCCGGTGGCGCCGGCCTGCTGACCGTCGCGCACGAAATTCGTGATGTTCTTTGTGGCTGAGTCCAGATTAGGAAAAATCTGGTTCCAGGTTTGCGCACCGGGACAAACAAACTGCTCGAGGCCCGCGTCCTTGAACGGTTTGATCGACGCATTAAAATCATCGCGCGCCCCGTACTGCCAGTTCATAACGACCATGTCTTTGGGAATATTGCCGATCAAATCCGGATGATTGAGCGCAATGTCTCCCCAAAACATCAGCCGGCGATTGTACGGCTTGAGCAAATCACGCACCCGATTCAAATGCTCGAAGTAAATCGCGCCGACTCCTTTGGTCTTCGCTGCTTCTCTGCTCTGCCCTTCGCCAAGTTCGAAAGTTTCGTCTGCGCCGATGTGAAAAAACTGACCAGGAAATAGTTCGTTAAGCTCTTTGTACCAGTCAGCCACAATTTTGTAACTACCGGGCTGCTGCGGCGAAAGGACATCGCCGTAAGGTGTCTCAGCGAGCTCAGCGTACTTCTCCAAACGCAGGGCTTTGTGCAGGTGGCCAAAAGTCTGCTGCTCGGGAACCAACTCGACGTGGTATTTGCGTGCGTAAGTAACGAGTTCGCGTATCTCGCCCGGTGTCAGGGAGCCACCTTCCGGCCCGATCAAAGGATGAGTCTCGCTGGCGAACGTGTGCTCCATATAAAAGGAGTGCATGTTCATCTTAAAGAAAGCGAGATTGCGAATCTGGCGTTTGATGTAATCGACGGTGGGCACCGGCCCGCGGCTAATATCGTCCGAGATGCCGCGCCAACGCATCGTGGGCCAATCGGCGATCTTGACCGCCGGGATGAACGCAGTCGTACCGTTGCCGCGCACCAGCTGTTTGAGGGTCTGTAAGCCATAGAACGTTCCCGTTACGGTATTGCCGGCGACAATGACTCGATCGGCGTTCGCGACGATGACATATCCTTCTTCATTCAGAGTAGCGGCCAGCTCGCCGCCACTCAGCTTCAATGCTTGTGCTACCGGAAGCGAATCGATTTTGCCGATTAAGATGTCTCGCCTTGGTTGTCCTTTACCGATCGAGAGAGAAATGTCGCCGGTCGCCTTAAGATCATCAAGAAAGTCCTGCGCGGCGAATTGATCGTCGGCGGATTTTGGATCGGCAAGAATCAAACGCGCGTCGCGCGTCAACGAAAAGGATCCTTCGCCGGGAGTGACTTGTCTCGGCGCCGGAATGATCTGGATGTTTGGCGTTTGCGCGGTAGCGAGTCCGCAGCTAAAGGCAAATGCGAAGACAATCGTCATTCGCCAGCAAAAGGTTCGTGTTAGAGTTGTTTGCATCGATTGATGTCGTTATGACGCCTATAGTTTTTGTTTATCAGGTGCGACAGGACGCTCGACTATTTACCTGATATTGATCGTGAATACAATAGGCCCACCGTCGTTCACCTCTTAAGTGTAGACAAGTGGGCGGGCGAAACCTTCTGAGATTGGTCAGAATCCAAATGTCCTTAATGCTTGAGGAAATCGCCGAGCAACCGGCGGCCCTGGAAAAGACAATTGCTGAAGAGCGTAACAAAGTAGAGCAACTAGGCCAGGCACTCGCCCGGCGGGAAATAGACTTGATCGTCCTGGTTGCGCGTGGCAGTTCAGACAATGCGGCCCTGTTCGGTCGCTACCTTCTGGAAATCAAGACTGGAATTCCGGTCTCGCTGTCTGCGCCATCCGTTCACACTCTTTATCAGGCGAAGCTTAATCTGAAACGCGCTCTGGTGATCGGCGTCTCGCAATCGGGCGAAGGCGAAGACATCAATCGGGTGCTGGAAAACGCTCGCGCATCCGGCGCCTTCACGATCGGCATTACCAACGAGCCGGCCTCGTCAATGGTTAGGCTCGTTGATGAAACGCTGCTCATGCACGGCGGCCGAGAGCGTTCCGTCGCCGCTACTAAAACGTTCACCGGACAGATGATGTTGTTCTACATGCTGGCGGCGGCTTTGGGCCGAGACAATCGCGCGCTGGACTATACGCGAGTTCCCGAGTTCGCAGCGCGGGCCCTCGAACAACAGCCGGCAATGGTCGAGTTGGTGCAGCGTTACGTCTTTATGGAGAACTGCGTTGTCGTTGGCCGTGGCCTCGCTTACGCCAATGCTTACGAACTGGCGCTAAAGCTAATGGAGACCTGTTACGTAGTTGCCGAGCGTTTCTCTTCGGCAGATTTTCTGCATGGTCCGGTGGCTATGATTGAGCGTCACTTTCCCGTGATTCTGTTTGCACCGCCTGGAGTAATGCTCGCGGGCACCAAAGATCTGATTCGTCGTTTGCAAGAGTTACGGGCAGACACGCTGGCGATCACTGCTGATCTCGACGCCGCGGCGATGTGTTCACGCTCCGTCATCCTGCCGCGCGAGATTGATGAATTCCTTGCGCCGATTCCTTACATCATCCCCGCCCAATTGTTCGCGGCGTTATTGGCCGAAGCCAAAGGCCTCGATCCGGACCAACCGAGGTCGCTTTCAAAAGTTACCAGGACTTTGTGAAAGCCGAGCGTCGAAAATAAAGGTTCTGCAAACTTGGGTTACCGCTCGCGGCTCAATCAGTTGAGAGGGCTCTGAAGTTTCTTACTTGAAAGCTATCTGATTCGTGCAATAATTGGAACGTTAATGAGCGAAGAGTCCACCAAAAAACTAGCGAATCGCGTTTCGTTTGAACAGCGGGTGTTTGCGCGTTTCGATTCGATTGATGCGCGACTGGAAAAACTCGAGTCGCGTAGCTACGACACCAAACCGATCTGGGAAAAAGCACTTGCGGTAATTGTGGAAACCGGTTTGGAAGTCGGCGAGCTCAAAACGAAGGTCGAAGCAATCGAAACGAAGGTCGGCGTGATCGAAACGAAGGTCGGCGTGATCGAAACGAAGGTCGGCGTGATCGAAACAAAGGTCGGCGTGATCGAAACAAAGGTCGATGTGATCGAATCGAAGGTCGACGTGATCGAATCGAAGGTCGGCGTGATCGAAACGAAGGTCGACGTGATCGAATCGAAGGTCGAAGCAATCGAAACGAAGGTCGACGTGATCGAATCGAAGGTCGACGTGATCGAATCGAAGGTCGACGTGATCGAATCGAGGGTCGGCTCTCTTGAAAGGGACGTAGCGGCCTTAAAAAATGACTATAGCAATCTGCACAACGAACTGGTTGAGTCGCAACGTGATTTCAAAGTGAAACTCACGCGACGGATAGACCTTGTCCTTGAAGTTATGATCGATAACCGCGACGGCTGGCGCGCAGCGGACGAACGCCTCAATCGACTCGAATCAAAGCTGGCATAAGTCTGGTAAACTCACGCGCGTGAGTTCCCAGCCCACAAAAACCAAACCCGCCTCCGCATCACAAACAAACCAATCGTCAAAAAAGCCGGGCTCCCTTCTGCGCGTGCTCGGCGTGGGCTTCGGCCTCGCCGTAACGATCGGCGGCACCATCGGCATGGGCATCCTGCGCACTCCGGGCGAAGTCGCCGCAGCACTTCCAACTCCGAGACTCTTTCTCGGTGTCTGGCTCCTCGGCGGCATTTACGCACTGCTCGGCGCTGTCTCGGTTGCTGAACTGGGCGCCATGATTCCACGGTCGGGCGGTTGGTATGTCTTTGTACAGCGCGCGCTGGGAGACTATGCGGGCTTTGTCGTGGGTTGGAGTGACTGGCTCTCAACCTGCGGAACGCTGGCAGTGATCTCACTGGTGGTGGGTGAATACCTGCCGGCCTTGATTCCGCGTCTGGCCGGGCATGACAAGGGGATTGCACTCGTCACAGTCTTATTGTTTGCTGCCCTGCAGTGGCGAGGAATTCGCTGGGGCAGCTTTACTCAGAACGTCACCAGTGCGCTCAAGACTCTTGTCTTTATCGTAATTGCCATCGCGGCGTTCACATTCGTGGCAGACTCTGTTCCCGCCAAACCTACGGTCGCGCCGCAGGGCTTTGCTTTGTTCACCGCGACAATAATTGCGCTAAGGGGTGTCCTCTACACTTATGACGGCTGGTATGGAGTTATTTATTTCGGTGAAGAAGTCCGTAATCCGTCGCGCGACGTAGTTCGATCAATGTTCGGCGGTGTGCTTCTGGTAACCGCTATCTATCTGGTGGTCAACGCCGCCTACGTGTATGTCTTACCAATGTCGCGGCTCGCTGGGGAACCGTTTGCGGCCGGCGCGGTAGCCAATGCTCTGTTTGGAGATTATGCAGACAAGACCATCCGGGTGCTCGCAATTCTATCCTTGCTGAGCACCGTTAACGCCTACACGCTTACGTCTCCTCGAATCCTCTACGCGATGAGTTGTGACCGGCTGTTTCATCATGCCGGCGCCCGCGTGAATCGCGGTGGGACCCCGACTGTCACGCTGCTAATCAGTACGGTCGCGGCGGGTGTGTTCATCATTTGGGGGTTCAGCGCGGTACTGGCGGCTCTCGCCTTTTTCTTTGTCGCCAATTACACGATGGCCTATATCTCTGTGATTGTGTTGCGCTGGCGTGAGCCAGATCTTCCTCGTCCCTACCGGGCCTGGGGTTATCCATGGACGACGGCGATCGTTTTGATCGGCTCAGTTATCTTTTTGGCCGGAGCGGTGATTACCGACAGGATCGAACACAAGCCAGACAGTTTGTATGCGTTGGCGATCCTGGCGGCCAGTATTCCCATCTACTTCGTAATGCGACTTGCGTCCTCTCGGATGAGACAACCTGACTGAGTGTTCACCGCCGGATGCGCGGGTTTGAAGCCCTATGCTATGCTCGCCTCGCGCCTTTGTTCAGTTGCGAAAGTGGCGGAATTGGCAGACGCGCCAGACTTAGGATCTGGTACCGAAAGGTGTGGGGGTTCGAGTCCCCCCTTTCGCACCAAAGTCAGAGATCAGCGATCAGAGGTCAGACCGGGTTACGGAGAAATCCGACCTCTGACTTTTGATCTCTGACCTCTACGTTTATGAAAACCGAACTCAAAGAAATATCTCCAACTCGCAAGCAGATTGATATCGAGATTGAAGCCGACGCCGTACGCGCCGTCTACGATCGCATCACTGACAATTATGCAAAGGCCGCGTCGGTTCCCGGTTTTCGTCCGGGCCATGCTCCGCGCGCAGTCGTCCGCACTCGCTTCAAAGACCAAATCAGGACCGAAGTTCTCCGTGAACTGCTCCCAAACGCAGTCCAGGAGGCGATCAGCGAGCATAAAGTTGCGCCCCTCGGCGAACCCGAGCTCAATCTCGAAAACAGTGAAGGGCTCAATCAACTTGGGCAGCAACCAATTTCATTCAACGTCAACCTTGACGTGTTGCCCGACATCGAGCTGGGCGAATACAAAGGCCTCGCAGCGTCCCGGCGCACACGCCCGGTCAGCGACGAAGACGTCAACCACGTGATCGAGCGATTGCGGGAAAACTCGGCATCGCTTCAGCCGGTCGAAGATCGCGGGGCGCAACCGGGCGACACGGTCACCGCAAACTTTCACGGCAAGTTCGTCAATGAACCAGACGCGGAACCAATCAACGTGGAAGACGTCGATGTCATTCTCGGCGGTGAGGGCGTGGTGCAGGCAATAACCGACAATCTTATTGACACCAAAGCCGAGGACGAAAAGACATTTTCCGTTGATTATCCTGAAGATTTCAGCGCCAGGGGCCTGGCCGGAAAGATGCTCGAATACACCGTCAAAGTTAACGCCGTTCGCATCAAGGAACTGCCGGACATCGATGATGAGTGGGCGCAAAGTCTCGGCGATGACATTGAATCGGTCGATCAATTGCGCCAAAAAATTCGCGAGGACACGGAAGCGCAGGCTAAGAACGACGCTGAAGGAAGAGTACGCACCGATCTGCTCCGCCAGCTGGTCGCGGGGAACGAGTTTGAGTTACCTGAGCGACTGGTCGCCCATCAGACTGAACATCGATTCGAATCGGTAGTGCGCGACATGATCAATCAGGGCATCGATCCGCGTAATCCGGAACTTGATTGGGATAGGGCGCGCGCCTCTTTGAAGGAACAGGCGAGCTATGAGTTGCGCAGCTCACTGCTGCTCGAAGAGATCGCTGATGCCGAAAAGATCGAAGTGAGCGATCAGGAAATCGAAGACGAGATTAATGCGATCGCCGAGGCCTCGCGGCAGACGCCGCAGCAGGTGCGTGATGTCTTGACAAAGCAGGGAGGCGAACGTAGCATCGCTCCGAGGTTGCGCAATCGCAAAGCGCTCGACTTCTTAGTCGCGAATGCGAACGTGATCGACGAAGAATGGAAGGAAGAAAAACAGGAGTCAGAAGCCAGTAGTCAGGATTCAGATTGAACCGCTTGAACGTTTTTTCTGCTTACTGCCTGCCGCTTATTGCCTCCTGATTTTTTTGAGATCTCACAATCTGAGATTTGAAATCTAAAATATGGCACTGATACCAATGGTGGTCGAACAGACGTCGCGTGGCGAGCGCGCGTTTGATATTTATTCCCGGCTGCTGAAAGACAACATCATTTTCCTCGGTACGCCAATCGACGATCAAATTGCCAACTTGATCGTCGCCCAGCTTCTTTTCCTCGAAGCCGAAGATCCGGAAAAAGACATAAACCTCTACATCAACTCACCGGGCGGCTCTGTGACTGCGGGATTGGCGATTTACGATACGATGCAATTCATTCGTCCGGACGTCACCACGATTTGTGTGGGCATGTGTGCGTCCATGGGCGCTTTGTTATTAACGGCCGGCGCGAAAGGCAAACGATTCGCCCTGCCGAACTCACGCATACTCATTCATCAACCCTCAGGCGGTATGCAGGGACAAGCTACCGACGTGCGCATTCATGCTGAAGAATTGATTCGTATTCGCGAACTGACCTCGGAGATTCTCGCTAAGCACACTGGTCAAAGCATGGATCAAATCGAACGCGACGTTGAACGCGACCGATACTTGTCTGCAGTCCAGGCCAAGGAGTATGGTTTAATAGACGAAGTGATCGCGCACCGCGAGTAAAACCGTTTTGTAGCGCAACCCCGACCCGTCGGGGGTTGCAAAGTCGAAGAAGAAAACCGCAACTTAATACGTTGCCGCTACAGTCTCAAACGGAGTTCCCCAGACTATGGTAAGAAGAACCGACGACACTCTACGCTGCTCGTTCTGTGGTAAATCGCAGAATGAAGTCAAGAAACTCATTGCCGGGCCGACGGTTTACATCTGCAATGAGTGCATCGACATCTGCAACGAGATCATCAGCGACGACCAGCAGGCGGAGTCTGTAGCCTCTCGCCCGCCGCTGCCAAAGCCAAACGAAATCAAAGCCTTCCTGGACGAATACGTAATCGGGCAGGACGAGACCAAGAAGCGTCTGGCAGTCGCCGTCTATCAGCACTACAAGCGAATTGAGCTGGCCCGCCGCCGTGCCGACGTCGAAATTCAAAAATCAAATATCTGCCTGATCGGACCAACCGGAACCGGCAAGACGCTGCTGGCACAGACTCTCGCGCGCATGTTGAGCGTGCCCTTCACCATCGTAGATGCCACCACACTGACGGAAGCCGGTTACGTCGGCGAAGACGTTGAGAACATCATTCTCAAACTTTTGCAGGCTGCGAACGGTGACGTTGAACGCGCCCAGCAAGGCATCATCTACATTGACGAAATCGACAAGATTTGCCGCAAGGACGAAAACCCTTCGATTACCCGTGACGTCTCGGGCGAGGGTGTGCAGCAGGCACTGCTGAAGATTTTGGAAGGCACCGTCGCCAACGTTCCGCCGCAGGGCGGACGCAAACATCCGCACCAGGAATTCTTTCCGGTCGACACCACGAACATCCTGTTCATCTGCGGCGGCGCCTTTGTCGGTTTGGAAAAAGTTGTCGAGCGCCGCCTGCGTAACAAATCGCTGGGCTTCCATGCTGAAGTCAAATCCGGCTCGCAACGACAGGCCGATGCGCTGGCCCACGTGCAGCCTGAGGATTTGATTCGTTATGGATTGATTCCGGAATTCGTCGGGCGTTTGCCCGTGGTCGGTGTGCTGCACGAATTGGATGAATCAGCTTTGATCAAGATTCTGACAGAGCCGAAAAACGCGCTGGTCCGCCAGTATCAAAAGAAATTCGATTTCGACAGCGTCAAACTTCGCTTCACGGACGATTCGTTACGGGCCGTGGCCGGCCAGGCTCTGGAACGAAAAGTTGGCGCGCGCGGACTGATGATGATTCTTGAAGAACTTTTGTTGGAAGCGATGTACTCGCTGCCATCACAAAAGCGTATCAAGGAGTTTGTGATCACCAGCGAGATGGTCGAAAGGCGAAGAGCCATTCCGGGCGAAGGACTTGCCGGCGTGGACGACGCGGCGGCTTAACGTTATCAATTCTGACAAACGACAACGGCAATCCCGATCGCTCGGGATTGCCGTTTTTCTTTGGAGCGACCTTATAACTTCTTTTGCTCCGTCGGGTGGGGGGTATTACCGGGCCGCGACCACGAGTTCGACAACTTCGTAAACCGGCTTCAGGTCACCATGGTATTTGGCAATCTTCTTGAGTTCGGTTTCAAGGGCGCGTTCTTGTTTGGACTTCGCGAACTCACGGCCGGTACTCCTGCCATCCAGCCAAACCTGTGACAGAAAATACGTGCTGCCATACCGATGAAACACCAGTTTGGCTTTCCTGTCCTGCCGACTGTTATCGATGACCGGCGAGGTTAGGCGCATCGTCTGGCTCTTGCCGGCGGCATTCCTGATTTCCAATACATCTCCCGCACTATTGGCTCTGTTCAACTGGTACTGGCCCGAGCGCAGCGTTTGGTCGGCCACGTTGAACTCAAAGGGGATCTGCGCGGTCACCTGTTGTCCCGATTGACCATTCACCACCGCCGCTGATGCCAGCGCCAATCCGATGACGAGCATCAACATCGTCAACCCTTTTGCAAACTGCCTTTTCATACTGTCCTCCTCCTGCTTGTACTGTTTTGGTCGATCTTGTTCGACCGTCAATTTGTGATTCGGGATAGTGCGAACAACGTGCCGGAGTATTTGATCAACTGAATCGGCTGCCGGTGAATTCCGTTAACGCCGCATACCAAAGAAGTTGGGTCAAACGGGCATGCTTTCAGCAGACCAAATATCCGGGGTGGCTGTCTTCGATTCTGCTATCCGATGAGATAGATTGCTTATCTATTCAGATAGGAGTGCACGGCCAAACTCGCATGGCAAGAATTGTTGCGATGGCGGGCTGAGGCGCGTAGACTTATCGAACCCCCGACTTCTCTGGCTCGCAAACGTCTCATGAAACCGCGAATCGCAGCGATCACTGGCAAGCTCGAAGACACCGTCATCTCTATGAACGACGGTCCCGTGGTCATCGGCCGGCAGGCCGGGGCTACACTCAAGATTGGCAATGCTTCCGTTTCCCGGCGCCACGCGGTAATTGAAAAAGAAGGCGATCGTTTTGTGATCGCGGACCTGGGCAGCCGCAACGGCACCTTCGTCAACGACATGCCGGTGCGAAGACGTGAACTGCAACACGGCGATCGTGTCCGCATCGGCGAATCACAGTTCTTTTTTCTTTACGAAGACACGGACGAGCCCCAACGCACCAGCGAGATTCGGTTTGATGATAGTGAAGTTGTCAGCGGCGCTACCGTGCGCATGACCTATGGCGACGTGATGGGTCTGATGGCCCGTGACTTGAGCGTGTTGATGAAAGTCAGCACCACCATCAATGCAATTCGGGGTCTCCAGGAATTACAGGAGCGTTTGCTCGAATTGATCTTCGAGGTGGTGCCGGCAAAACATGGGGCCATCCTGCTAAATGACGACTTTGGCGATTCGCAACATGAGTTCAGCTCTATGTTTGGACTCGATCGCCTCCTCGGCCCCACTCAGAAGATTACCGTCAGCAGTACCGTCGTGCGGCGCGTACTCAAAGACAACGCTGCGCTTTTGGTGAGCGATGCCGAAAATAACGACGCGCTGCACACCGATAGCCTGATCGCCGCCCATTCACGATCACTGCTTTGTGTGCCGCTGATCATGCTCGGGCACACCCTCGGCATAATTTACCTCGACACCGATGTCCCCGACGTTCGTTTTGATGAAGATCACCTGCAATTGTTGACCGCAATAGCCGCAATCGCGTCTGTGGCAATTCAGAATGCCCGTCATATTGAAACTCTGGAGACCGAGAATCGCCGTCTCATCGCCGACCTCAACCTGGAACACAACATGGTCGGCGAAAGCCCGGCTATGCAGCAGGTTTACCACCTGATTTCCAAAGTCGCCGGCAGCGAATCCACGGTCCTGATTTTAGGTGAAAGCGGCACCGGCAAAGAACTTGCCGCCCGCGCCATCCACAACAACAGCAAGCGTGCCAACAAACCCTTCGTGGCCGTGAACTGCGCAGCCCTCGCCGAGTCCCTACTCGAAAGCGAATTGTTTGGCCATGAACGAGGGGCATTCACCGGCGCGCTGAATCAACGAAAGGGCCGGCTGGAAGTAGCGGATGGAGGAACGATCTTTCTGGATGAGATCGCTGAACTTTCGGCAGCGCTGCAAACGAAATTGCTGCGCGTGCTACAGGAACGCGAGTTTGAGCGCGTCGGCGGAACGCGTACGATCAAAGCCGACATCCGTGTAATCGCCGCGACAAATCAGCTTTTGGATGTGGCTATCGCCAAAGGAACGTTTCGCCAGGATCTTTTCTTTCGGCTGAACGTGGTCGAATTGAGGATGCCGACGTTGCGCGAGCGTCCCGAAGATATCCCGATGCTCGCAAACTATTTCGCTGCCAAGTACAGCGAAAGATGTAATCGCAAAGTGTTGGGCATTTCACCTGAGACGCAGAAGCTTCTGCAAGCCTACGAATGGCCCGGCAACGTGCGGGAGCTCGAAAATGCAATAGAGCGCGCCATTGTGATGGGTACGACCCAGGACATCCTGCCGGAAGACCTGCCGGAAGCAATTTTGGAAGCAAAGGCCCTGGAAATCTCCGCATCCGGCACCGGTTATCACGAAAGCGTAACCGAGCGAAAGAAGCTGCTCATAATCGAGGCGGTGAAGAAATCGCAGGGCAGCTTTACCGCCGCGGCAAAGTTGTTAGGCCTCCATCCAAACTACCTCCACCGTCTGGTGCGAAATCTCAACCTGAAGGATCAATTGAAAGACTAGCCTGTGAAAGACGTCACAAACCTAAGCGATTATTCGAAATACCCTGAAAAAACTTAACAATCTTTGTCACATAACGCAGTAGCGGCTTCTCACCAAATAGTTTACAATCACCCCAGTTTCGGATAGGGGCGCACAGGATCCAGTCGCTTCTGTTCGTAAGCCCGCGACGACGGGTTGGCTAAATTGAGAAAGTGGCCTCATTCGTCGTTTATTTTCACAGTCCCGGCGCAGTTTTTTCAGGAGCTTCATTCTCAGTATTTCACGCCCGCAGTAAAAATCATGGAAGAATATTCAGACCGAACCCCAAGCGATATCGCTCGTTATCCGATGGTACCGATTCGCGATGTCGTGATCTTTCCATTCACCAAGGTTGCTTTCAAAATCGGCCGGCCCGGCTCAGTGCGTGCATTGGAAAAGGCGCTGGCTGCGGACCGCACAATTTTCCTTTCGACCCAGCATGACGCGACGGTAGACGAGCCGACCCCTGAGCAAATCTATCGAGTGGGGACAATTGCGCGCATATTGCAATCGCAACGACAGGACAACGGCCAAATCAAGGTGGTAGTGGAAGGACGCGAGCGGGCCACGACAATTCGCGTTGAGAATGATGCCGGCGCTTTCACGGCTACCGTGCGACGCGCCCCGGCAGTAAACGAGGAAGGCGTTCGCACTGATGCGCTCGTGCAAAAGATCGCCCAGTTGATCGAACAGCACTTGCGGCTGGCGCCGGATGTGCAGCCGGACGCGCTCCAGACTGCGATGCGAAATGCCGATCCTTCGCACATGGCCGACGCGCTGGCCTCGCAGTTGCGAATTTCAGTGGAAGACAAGCAGGGCCTTTTGGAGTTGTTTTCCGCCCAGGCTCGGCTCGCTCGCTTAATCGAAATCCTCGAAATTGAGCTCGAAAAACGGCAGCTCGACCGCACGATTCAAACGCGCGTTAAGCGCCAGATGGAAAAAGCGCAGAAAGAGTACTACCTCAACGAGCAGATCAAGGCCATCCATAAAGAGTTGGGCCGGAAGGATGAGCGCGCCGAGCTCGATGAGCTGAAAAAGAAAATCGAAGAGGCCGGGATGACCGAGGAAGCGAAGGAAAAGGCGCTTCAGGAACTGCACCGGCTGGAAGCGATGCCGCCGATGTCCGCGGAAGGAACAGTTTCGCGCACCTACATCGACTGGCTTGTCAGTGTACCGTGGAAGCAAAAGTCTAAAGAAATCAGAGACCTCACGAAGGCTGAGGAAGTTCTCAACGAAGACCACTACGGTCTCGAGAAGATCAAGGATCGCATTCTTGAGTACCTGGCCGTTCGCCAGTTGGTAAAGAACCCGAAAGGCTCGATCCTTTGTTTCGTCGGACCTCCGGGCGTGGGCAAGACGAGTCTGGGAAAATCGATCGCGCGGGCAACCGGCAGGAAATTTGTGCGCTTGTCCCTGGGCGGGGTGCGTGACGAGGCCGAGATTCGCGGACATCGGCGCACTTATATCGGCGCGCTGCCTGGTCAAATCATTCAAATGATGAAAAAAGCCGGCACCGTCAATCCTGTGGTGCTGCTTGATGAAGTCGACAAACTCGGCACGGATTTTCGCGGCGACCCGAGCGCAGCTCTGCTGGAAGTGCTCGACCCGGAACAGAATCACATGTTCCAGGATCATTACCTGGACGTCGAATACGACTTGTCCAAGGTTTTCTTTATCGCCACCGCGAACGTGATGCACACAATTCCGCCAGCCTTGCAGGATCGGCTCGAGGTGCTGCGCCTTTCCGGATACACCGAACGCGAAAAACTGGAAATTGCGAAGCGGCATTTGGTCCTGAAGCAGGCCGAATCAAATGGTCTGCGGACCGAACAGTTTGATTTCACGGACGAAGGCATATTGGAAATTATCAGGCACTATACGCGTGAAGCCGGAGTCAGAAATCTGGAACGCGAAATCGGATCCTGCTGCCGTAAAGTCGCGCGTAAGTTTGTCGGCGAAAGCGTCGCCGCCGATTTCAAAGATGAAATCGGCTCTGAGCGGGTTCAGCAGATGCTCGGCCCCATCAAGTTCCGTCAGCAGGGGGTCGCCGCCGAAAGTGAAATCGGCCTGGCCACCGGCCTGGCCTGGACCGAAGTTGGCGGCGAGGTCCTGCAAATCGAGGCGACCCTGGTGAAAGGTCGCGGCGCCGTTATGCTCACTGGGAAACTAGGAGAGGTAATGCAGGAATCAGGACAGGCTGCGCTGACCTGCATCAAGTCGCGCGCCGAACGACTCGGTATGAGTCTGGATTTCATTCGCAAGCGTGACCTGCACATTCACATTCCCGAGGGCGCCATTCCCAAAGACGGACCATCTGCCGGGATCACTTTGGCCGCGGCGATGGCTTCGGCTTTGATGCGCGTCCCGGTGCGGAAGAATGTAGCGATGACCGGCGAGATAACGCTGCGCGGGCGCGTGCTGCCAATTGGCGGCGTGAAAGAAAAGCTGCTCGCAGCACACCGCTTCGGCATCGACACGATTATCATGCCGAAGGACAACGAAAAAGATTTGCCTGAAGTGCCGGAAGAAGTCCGCAACGCCCTGGAAATCAATCTGGTGGAAACGATTGACGAGGTGATTGCGTTCGCACTCGAAGAGCCGACTGCTCAAGCGTCGATCGCCGACGAGCCAGAGGCGCCGCCGATCTGGACGACTGAGCCGCCGCCCGGATTGCAGACCCCGGCCGAGCAGTAACGCTTCGGATTCAGGTTTTAGGTTTCCAGTTCGCAGTTGAGTCCTGTTCAGGTACACAAAATTTGTGTGCCTGAACGCCCTATTTTCTAACCAAGGAGCAAAGTACATGGGTAAACACGAAGACGCTGATCTGATTCTGAAACTCTACGACCTGAGACGCGAACCCGTCATGCGCGAGGCGCGCAACTGGTTCTTTACTTTCAACCCAACCACCGCCGCGGAATACATGGAAACGATGATGGGTCCGCAAAGCGGTTACCTGCGCATGGTTATTTCCTACTGGGACATGGCCGCGTCATTGGTCAATAATGGCGCGATCGATGAAAAGATGTTCAATGAAGCCAACGGCGAACACCTTTTCATCTTTGCCAAGATCGAGCCCATTCTCGAAGACTTGCGCAAAACCTGGAATGCACCCGAGATGCTGAAGAATTTTGAGACGCTCGTCCGCCGGACTCCTGACAGCGAGAAAACGTTGGCAGAGATCCGTGAGCGGATCAAGATGATCCAGGGGATGATGGCCGAACGCGCCGCTGCCGCAGCGACCGCCTAATCACCTTCTGTAAACGGCTAAGGCTAAACCCACATAAGGCACAAGACGGGATGGCAATCTCGTTTTGGGCCTTATGCTTTTTAGACCCACGGCGTTAACCGTGCCAGGCTCAATCCTGAATAAGTTGGGCAAACTTGATGCGGCCGAAAGGATTCTGCGCGAAGGCTTGAGGGTACGAACTGAGAAATTACCGCTAAAGCATTTCATGACCGCCTGGACTAAAGGTGCGGTGGGAGAGGTACTTGTTTCGCAAAAGAAGTACGCCGAGGCCGAAACTCTTCTGAAGGAAAGCTACGAGGATTTAGCGCATTCTCAGGCTGCCGAAAATCAGCGCGTGATAGCCGCCAGGAATCGCATCTCGGCGTTAAATGCGAGTCGCAGTTAATCAGCTCAAGCAAATGTTTTGCGGGGTCCAGGATGAAAATAACAAGCACCGAATTCCTTAAGAGCGCGCTGAAAGAGGCGGATTGGCCGCACGACTCAACTCCTGAAGTGGCCTTTCTCGGCCGCTCGAATGTCGGAAAATCAAGCTTAATGAACTCCCTGCTGGGGGTACGCGGCCTGGCGCGCGCCTCGTCCACCCCGGGACGGACCCAGTTGCTTAACTTCTTTTTAATCAATGGCCGGTTCCGTTTTGTGGATCTTCCGGGGTATGGATATGCCAAGGCGCCGAAGGCAATAAAAGCGGAATGGAGCCAGGCGGCCGAGGACTACCTTGCGAAACGTGAGCAGCTTGTGCTATCAATTCACATAGTCGATTCGCGTCACGAACCCTCGAAACAGGATTTGCAACTTCACGAGTGGTTAGTGCATCATCATAAGCCACACTTGATCGTCGCCACGAAATCCGACAAGCTTTCGAACAACGAACTGCGCCAGAACACCGAACGCATCGCCCGCATATTCCGAACTGATCGGGTATTGATTTACTCAGCAACCAAGAAACGTGGACGTGAAGAACTTTGGGGCGCAATTGAAAAGTCACTAAAGAGTTAGCACGAAAGAAGCTTTTTTGTTTAATTTGAGCTTGCGATTTTTCAGCTTTCGTTTAGAATAAAATTTCCGATAAAGCAGAAAAGCCGAAAGCTTGTGAAACCAGTTAGTCAACCGGCCTTGGCTGTAACCCGAATCTGACCTGAACCACGCAATCCCCGTCAACCGGCATCCAACTCGAACGACCCTGTGATCTTTGTGGATTCCGACCTCTGGCGGGGAGGCTGGGCGAGAAATTAGTCATGCGGTGGGAAGCCCCCACACGAGCTTCCCAACACACCGCGCGGAAAACTTCCTTTGACAGAGCGTAGTTGAAATCAATTGACAAAAAGAACATCAATAAGCACGCGGCGTAGAGCCGTGCACGAAAGAAACGATATGGCAAACAAAAGACGTACAAGTCCTGCCGGCGATGGCGGCAATGGCGACAACGGCGGCGGCGGCGTAGCCACGGCTGAAGGTCCCCCTGAAGAGGGTCCAAGTCGGGACGGGAACCCGGAGATCTTTAATCTGGGCGACTTGAAAGAGATGTCCATCTCGGCGCTCACTTCGGTCGCCAAGAGGATGGACGTGCCGGGCGCGACGGGAATGCGTAAGCAGGAATTGATCTTTAAAGTTCTGGCCGCGCAGACCGAGAAAAGCGGTCTCATCTTTTCCGAAGGCGTGCTGGAAACGCTGCCGGACGGCTTCGGCTTTCTCCGGGCGCCGGAATACAACTACCTGCCCGGGCCGGATGACATCTATGTTTCGCCATCGCAGATTCGCAAGTTCGACCTGCGCACCGGAGATACCATCAGCGGGCAGATTCGTCCGCCCAAGGAAGGCGAACGCTATTTCGCGCTGATCAAGGTTGAGGCGATCAACTTTGAATCGCCCGAACAGGCCCGCGAAAAGGTTTTCTTTGACAACCTGACCCCGCTCTATCCGGACGAGATGCTCAAGATGGAGTGCACTCCGGACAATCTCTCAGCCCGGGTTATTGATTTGGTCACGCCCATTGGCAAGGGCCAGCGCGCGCTGGTTGTTTCGCCGCCGCGCACGGGTAAAACCATGCTGCTCCAAACGATCGCCAATTCGATCGCTCAGAACCATCCCGAAGTCACGCTGATTGTGCTGCTGATTGACGAACGTCCGGAAGAAGTCACCGACATGCAGAGATCGGTCCAGGGTGAGGTAATTTCGTCGACCTTTGATGAACCGCCGACCCGCCACGTGCAGGTGGCCGACATGGTGATCGAAAAAGCCAAACGCCTGGTCGAGCACAAACGCGACGTTGTCATCCTGCTCGATTCAATCACCCGTCTGGCGCGCGCCCACAATGCCGTCGTTCCGCCCAGCGGCAAGATTCTTTCCGGCGGTATCGATTCCAACGCCTTGCAGCGACCGAAGCGGTTCTTTGGCGCCGCCCGCAACATCGAGGAAGGCGGCTCGCTGACAATCATTGCGACCGCGCTAATCGATACCGGCTCGCGCATGGACGATGTGATCTTTGAAGAGTTCAAAGGCACGGGCAACAGCGAAATCCATCTCGACCGTCGCCTGAGCGACAAGCGCCTGTTCCCGGCAATCGATCTGCAGAGATCAGGAACGCGCAAGGAAGAGTTGCTGATCCCGAAAGACGATCTCAGCCGTGTCTGGGTCATGCGGCGGGTGCTCAATCCGCTCTCGCCGACCGAGCAGATGGAAGTCGTGCTCGAACGGCTCGAGAAGACCAAGAGCAATGCCGAGTTCCTGGCCTCGATGCAGACTTAAGAAGCGAGCTTTGTACTTAGTTCTTTGTACTTGGACGATTTGCGCAAGGTGACGGATTGCCAGCTAAAGATCAAAGTTCAAAGATCGAAGATCAAAGCTCGCCTCCGCGGTTGCGCGTTGCCATCCTTTCACCCGAGGCAGTTCCCTTCGCCAAAGTCGGCGGACTCGCCGATGTTTCCGGCGCGCTGACCAAAGCGCTTCACGCGAATGGTACCGACTCCCTTCTGATCCTGCCGCTCTACGATCAAATTGATCGCAGCCTGACTGGCGAAAAACTAATCGATGATTTGGAAGTCCAATGGCGCGGCAAACAACCGCGGGTCAGTGTTTGGCAAAGCAATGTTCTGAACGCTCCGACCTACCTGATCGACGCCCCGTTTTACTTCTCCCGGGGAAAACTTTACGGCGACACCGACGACTTTGAACGGTTCGCTTTCTACAGCCGGGCCGCGATCGCGCTGCTGAAGCGTCTGGGGGATGCGCCTGATGTGCTGCACTGCAATGACTGGCCCTGCGGATTTGCATCGCTGGAAATGCGGGCCCGTCGGCGGCATGAAGAGTTTTTCTCAAAGACCCGGATCGTCTTTTCGATTCACAACATCGCGTATCAGGGATTGTTCAATCCGACGGATCTCTGGTGGCTAGACCTCTCGGCTTATGCGGATGATTTCATGCTCCAGGACGCCGCCTCAGCTTTGAAAGCCGGTGTTATTGCGGCGGATGCGATTTCGACGGTGAGTCCGCGTTACGCGCAGGAGATTCAAACTCCGGAACAGGGTTACGGGCTCGAATGGCTGATGAGGGCCCGCAGCGATCGATTGGCTGGAATTACCAACGGCGTTGATTACGAAATCTGGGATCCCGAAACGGATCCGAATATCGCCGCGAATTTTTCGGCCGACGATTTGACTGGGAAAAAGGAATGCAAACTCGATCTCCTGCGGCGATTTGCCTTGCCTGAAGAACCCGAGCGTCCGATTATCGCAATCATTTCGCGACTCGTTTCTCAAAAAGGATACGACTTAATCCAGCAGGCCGCGCGCGGCATTCTCGAGACGGGTGCATTCTTTATCGCCCTCGGGGCCGGCGCAAAACAATACGAGGATTTCCTGCAAAGCTGGCACGACCAGGCGCCTACTCGCGTCGGTATCTACAAAGGTTTTGCCGGCGAGCCTTTGGCCCATCAAATCGAGGCGGGTGCCGACCTTTTCCTGATGCCTTCGCTTTACGAGCCCTGCGGATTGAATCAAATGTACAGCATGCGCTACGGCACTGTGCCTATCGTTCGCGCGACCGGCGGTCTGGACGATACAGTCCAAAATTTCGAAGCAAAAACAGGCGCCGGGACGGGTTTTAAGTTCGGACCTTATTTGGCAGCCGCTATGCTTGAAAAAATACGTGAAGGGCTATACTTTTATAATCAGCCGGAAGCTTGGGCAAGGATTCAAAAGAATGGAATGGCGGTAGACAATTCGTGGTCCGCCGCAGGAAAGAAGTATCTGGAGTTTTATGACGAGGTGCTCGCTTTGCAAGCGTTACGGATTCAGTCATAAAGAGAATTTCAACAAGGTAAGAACAAGGAGCTTTTTCAATGAGTGAACATGTAAAAGAAACCAGTGACATCGAATTTGAGGCCGATGTGCTTCAACACAACCAGCCGGTGCTGATCGATTTTTGGGCCCCCTGGTGCGCACCCTGTCGGATGCTGGCGCCGACCGTCGAAGCTGTCGCTGAAAAGTACGCCGGTAACGCCCGGGTGATGAAAATAAACGTTGACGACAACCCGTCGGTTTCTCAGCGTTTCGGAATCAAGGGCATTCCGACTTTGATTCTTTTCAAAAACGGCAAAGAAGAAGAGCGGGTGGTGGGCGCAACTTCGGAAGCCGCGATCTCTCGCATGCTGGATAAGCACATTGGCGCTGCCACCGCGGCCTAACTAGCATTCGTTTTTCCAAAAACCGTTGGGCGCGGTTACGTTTCTGTTAGCGCAGCCGCGCCTGTTTTGTGTCCAATTCTGAATTTTTGAACCTGAAATCTCAAATCTGAGACCTCAGATCTGAGATTGAAATTCCAAGTCCATGGTCATCGCCGTCATAGGCGCCCAGTGGGGCGACGAAGGTAAAGGCAAGATTGTCGATCTGCTCGCCGAGCGGTTCGACGTGGTCGTCCGTTATCAGGGCGGACACAACGCCGGCCACTCAGTCCAGATCGGCGACAAGTCCTTCGTGCTGCATTTGCTGCCGTCAGGAATCGTGCACGAAGGTAAGACCTGCGTCCTCGGCAACGGCATGGTGATCGATCCCAAGGCCTTCTTTGAAGAAGCCGACCGTCTGATGGCCCAGGGCGTCAGCGTCACGCCCGAACGCGTGAAAGTGAGCTCGCGCGCACATCTGATTCTCCCTTACCATCGCGCGCTCGATCACACGAGCGAGGAACGGCTCGGAAACGAGAAAGTCGGCACGACGTTGCGCGGGATCGGCCCGGCGTACGAGGACAAGGCCGGCCGGCGCGGTTTGCGCGTCGCGGATGCGCTGGTTCCCGAAGTGTTGCGTTCCCGGATCGAACGAAACCTGGAAGATGCCAATCGAATCATCGTCGCGTACGGCGGCGAACCGTTAGACGCAAAAACAATCATCGACGATACCTCAGCGATAATGGAACGGCTCGCGCCGTTCGTTACTGACACAACGCACTTTCTCAACGTGGCGGCCGCCAAAGGACGCACAATCCTGCTCGAAGGTGCGCAGGCAACGCTCCTCGATGTCGATCACGGAACCTATCCCTTCGTCACCTCTTCGAGCACGGTCATCGGCGGGGCTCTGGTGGGAACGGGCCTGGCGCCGAAACATCTCACCGGCGTGCTGGGAATCGTCCGCACCTACACCACCCGCGTAGGTGAAGGACCATTTCCGACTGAGATGCTGGAGAGCGAAGCCGAACTGGGCCAATTGATTCGCGAACGTGGCCGTGAGTACGGCGCATCCACTGGCCGCCCGCGGCGTTGTGGATGGTTCGATGCGTTTGCGACACGCTACGCGGCGGAAATTAATGGATTCAGTTCAGTGGCCCTGACGAAGCTCGACGTGCTCGACGCCCTCGAGGAGATCAAGGTTTGTGTCGCCTATAACCTGAATGGCGAGAAATGCGAATCCATGCCCTCGGTTTCACAGGATCTGCGACGCGTGGAACCGGTGTACGAAACCCTGCCTGGCTGGAAGTCCTCGACGCTCGGCATCACCGACTTGAGCGAGTTGCCGCGTTACGCGCGTGAATACGTCAACTTCCTGTCGAATCAGATCGGCGTTGAGATCGGTTTGGTGTCGACCGGCCCTGAGCGCTCGCAGACAATCATCGTGCGCGAATCAGCGCTGGCGAATTGGTTCCGCGGATAGAGTCCAAAGTCGAAAGTCCAATGTCCAACGTCTGGGTGAATTTAGCTTCCAGATTCGACCTGGACATTGGACTTTGGACATTGGACTTTGGACGATCGAAACCGTAGACTGCCTTCAAATCAAAAGTGGGCCGATAGCTCAGTCGGTAGAGCAACTGGCTTTTAACCAGTGGGTCGCAGGTTCGAGTCCTGCTCGGCTCACCACTCT
>Ga0068859_100001754_pt1 | contig 22081 bp, 15 predicted proteins | sample KBSSwiS22_FD_66585 | JGI IMG/M metagenome (GOLD analysis project Ga0068859, IMG submission 66585) | Switchgrass rhizosphere microbial communities from Kellogg Biological Station, Michigan, USA - KBS Switchgrass S2-2 | ecosystem: Host-associated > Plants > Roots > Rhizosphere > Soil ...
TGCCTTGCCTGTTTAATTCGGTGGGGTCCATGCTTGCAAAAAACGCTTTTACCAAAGTTTCGTAAGATATTTTTGTACTGTCGTAATAAACCTGCACCACTTCAGCATGCCCGGTGGTACCACTGCCCACTGTTTCATAATCCGGATTGGCAACTGTGCCACCGGCATAGCCAGACACCGCATCTCTTACGCCCACTAAACTTTGAAATACAATTTCTGCATGCCAGAAACACCCCTCGCCAAATGTAGCTACGGCTTCATTTGCTCCTTTGGTTTTTGAACCCAGTGGAATTTTTATATTATTGTTTTGAGATTGAGCACAAGCAGAAAATGTGACCAGCGCAATAATGGCAAATAAATTTTTCATCGTTTTATTTTTACCTATTTACAAAATAATTGCGGGTAAGGATTTATAAAGAATGGGAAAACAATGTTAAAGCTAAATAAAAATGGGGAGCTTTATTAAATAAGAAATGGAGCGAAATAGAATTTCGCTGTACTTAAGGAACGAAATGGAATTTCGTTATACTTCCAGTATCACAAATTGCTGTTGCAGCGCTAATGAGTTTTCGTAGAGCGCTTTAATAAAATCATCGCCCCATTTGGCATAGAACGGGATCACATTTTCAATACGTTCCTGCAAATTATTATTCGGAAATAATGCTGTTTTTAATTTGTGCAGTTGTCGTTGCTGGGCTTCAAATTTTTTCTTTTCTGCCCGCAGCATTTTCTTTTCTAAAACAGTTATTTTTTTTAATGCCTGTACCTGTAAGGCTTCGGTGTGTTTTGCTAATGTTATATCAACAGCGCCGGAAACAGTTTTTAATTTTTCGTACGTATCCAGTAAGGTCTGTCTTTCTTTATCCAGGCTTAATTGCAGGCTGCTTTCTCTTTTTACAAAAGTATTCAGCAACCCCTGTTCGGTTTTAAAGAGATCGCCGATTGTAAAGCCTAAGCGGTTGCTTTTTTCGTTGTACTCTTTTTCAACGATCATAAAAGAATTACGCAACACTAAAACAGGATAAGGAACATTAACTGCGTCAAAAACTTTTTTTAGTTCCAACCAGTAAGCTATTTCGCCACCGCCACCAATGAATGCAATATTGGGTAATATCAATTCCTGGAAAACAGGGCGTAAAATTACATTGGCGCTAAAGCGTTCGGGGTTATTATGCAACTCCGTTATGATCTCTTCTTTTGTGAAAACAATTGTTGTATCATGTACTTTGTACTTTGTGCCTTCCACTTCTATCCTATCCCTCCTGTCATCTTTTAAATAAAATAAATTCAGTTCCCTGCCGCTGGCTTGTACTTTATATGCAGCAGGAAATGCAGCAACAGTAGCTGCAACTTGCTGATGAGAAAAGCCTTCCTGCAATTCTTTTGCTACTACCGGAATGAACAATTTTTTTAAGTCCGCATCATCTGGCAAAACCACCAATACCCCATATTCTTTAAACAACTGGTTCACCAATTTAAAAGTGGCTTGTTCAATGGTTACACCTTCTTTGTAACAATCCTTCATTGTATCGATGATGGCGCTGCCAAATGGATGAATTAAAACCTGGCCTGCAATACCATCAATTAATTTGATCAAAGCCTTATCCACTTTCATTCTTCCCACTGCACCGGTTTGCTTTGTTTGCCATTCGTATTTTTCACTGTTTACAAATACATGGCCCAGTTCATCCAGGTCTGCATCTTCACTGCCCATGTAATACACCGGAACAAAATTATTTTCGGGTAATTGTTTTTTAAACTCTTCTGCCAGTTTTACGGTGTGCAGAATTTTGTAAATAAAATATAAATGACCGGTGAAGATGTTGGGTTGATGTGCAGTGGTGATGGTAAAACAATTTGCATTGTTTAATTGCTCAATGTTAAATTGTTGTTTTGCAGTTAAAGTAAGATCAGCATATCGTTTTTGTAAAACTTCTACGAGGGCTTTACGATTGGTGGGATATTTTTTTCTTTCTTCAATGGCTTTTTTAATACCATCTAATGTTGGTGCAAAAGAATAAAACGGTTGTAATGTTTTGGATTGATCAATGTAGTCAATAACAAGTTGACTAAAAAAACCGGTTGACTGATAAGGTATATTCTGCGCTGAAAAACTCATTTTATATTTTAATATTCAAAGTTCAACATACAATTGCTCAACAACAAACTTTAAACCACCTCTCCTTCAATATCATAATCATAAGCCTTTGTTATTTTCACATTCACAAAATCACCGATGATCAATTTCTTTTTGCTTTCAATGATCACTTCATTGTCCACTTCCACACTATCAAATTCTGTGCGGCCTAAATAACGGCCTGCTTCTTTTTTATCAATAAGCACCTTAAATGTCTTACCCACTTTTTCCTGGTTTTTTTCTAAAGAAATTTCCTGCTGCACTTCCATTATCTCCTGTGCCCTTTCTTCTTTTTCTTCAGCAGGTATATCATCAACCAGTTCATGTGCAGTAGTTCCTTCTTCATGACTGTAAGTAAAAATGCCCACCCTGTCAAAACGCATTTGTTGTAAAAAAGTTTTCAGTTCTTCCACATCATCTCTTGTCTCGCCAGGGAAACCCGCAATTAAAGTAGTGCGTAAACAAATATCGGGGATCTTATTTCTTATGGCGCCAATAAGGTCTTCCATTTCTTCTCTTGTGATCTGCCGCTTCATTGCCTTCAGCATATTGTTGGCTGCATGTTGCAATGGCATATCAATGTAGTTGCAAATATTTTCTCTTTCTTTTATCGCATCAATTATTTCTAATGGAAATTTAGAAGGATAAGCATAGTGCAAACGTATCCACTCCAATCCTTTTACATCTGCAAGTGCATGCAATAATTTTGGTAGTTCCCTTTTTTTGTAAATATCCAAACCATAATAAGTCAACTCCTGTGCAATCAGCATCACTTCTTTTACACCACGGTCAACCAGTCGCTTGGCTTCATCTACCAGTGATTCAATCGGTCTGCTCACATGTTGCCCTCTCATTAAAGGAATGGCACAAAAAGAACAGGTGCGGTTGCAGCCTTCACTTATCTTCATGTAGGCATAATGCTGTGGTGTGTATAATAAACGTTCGCCAATTAAGTCAGCTTTGTAATCGGCATTAAACTGTTTCAGCATGCCCTGCAATTCCATCGTGCCAAAATAAGCATCCACTTCAGGTATCTCTTCTTCTAAATTATTTTTGTAGCGTTCACTTAAGCACCCAGTTACATACACTTTATCCAGTTTGCCTTTACGCTTCAACTCCACCTGGTCTAAAATGGTATTGATGCTTTCTTCTTTTGCTTTTTCAATAAAACCGCAGGTATTCACAATTACAATGTTGTGGTCTTTTTTTGCATTCTCGTGCACCACATCAATATCATTGGCGATCAATTGACCGCTAAGCACTTCACTATCCACCATGTTCTTACTGCAACCAAGGGTTATGATGTTTACCTTATCCTTCTTTAATGTTTTTGTCTTCATAATTAATGGGGGCAAAGGTAAGAAGAAAGTTACGGGGTAAAGGAGTTACGGGGTAAAAGGTTAGGGGTTAATGTTGTTTTTTACCTAAATCACAAATAGCCAGGATAAAAAACATCAATTAACCCGTAACTCGTAACCCTTTGAACCCGTAACCCGTAACTCCTCCTCCAACCATTCATCATTTAAAAACTATAGTTCATGAATTATTCTAATGTAAATGCAGTGTCTGCAAAGTACATTTGCATTTGAAAAATTAAAGCATTCGCCATGAAACAAAAACTACTGCTTATTGCAGCCGTGTCCCTATTAACCGCCTTCCAGTTAAAGGCCCAAAACGCTTCAAAAGTAACCGGGCAGGTTAAAGATGCTGCCGGCAACGGTGTAGCCACCGCTACAGTAATGTTGCAAAACGCTAAAGATTCCAGCCTGGCTAAAACCGCCGTTTCAACCAGCTCCGGTAATTATGAATTTCCTGCTATAAAAGCAGGTCGCTATTTTATCAGGGTTACTGCCACCGGAATGCAGAAAGCCAGCACCCCCGTTTTTGAAGTGAAAGACAATGAAACTGCAACCGCTCCTTCCATTTCATTACAGCCTGCTGCAAAAAGTTTACAGGGGGTAACTGTTACCAGCCAAAAACCAATGGTAGAGGTAAGAGCAGATAAAATGATCGTAAATGTAGAAGGTACTATTAATGCGGTAGGTAATGATGCGCTGGAACTATTGCGCAAATCTCCGGGGGTATTGGTTGATAAAGACGATAACCTGAGCCTTTCGGGCAAAAACGGTGTACAGGTTTATATTGATGGCAAACCGAGTCCTCTTGGAGGTGCCGACCTGGCTGCATACTTAAAGTCGCTGCAATCATCACAAATCGAATCGATAGAGATCATTACTAACCCATCTGCAAAATATGAGGCTGCAGGTAATGCCGGTATCATCAACATCAAACTTAAAAAGGATAAAACCATTGGTACCAATGGCAGTGTTAATGCAGGATACAATATTGGCACTTATGCAAAATATAATGGAGGTATTGCATTGAACCACCGTAATAAAAAAATGAACCTGTTTGGTAATTATAACTATAACCAGGGTTTAAACGAAAGCAATTTTAGTTTATACAGGGTACAAACCGACAGCATTTTTGATCAGAATAGCAAGCTTACACAAAGAAATAAATACGGTAATAATTTTAAAACAGGGGTGGATTTTTTCATCAACAAAAAAAGCACTTTTGGTATTGTGGTTAATGGCAACATTTCTGCCAGCAATATTTTTACCGAAGGGCCAATGAAGATCATTTACAGGCCAACGAATACGGTTAGCCGCTTATTACTGGCCAATGGTGATAATGATACCAAGCGCAGCAATGTGAATTTTAATATGAATTACCGCTATGCTGTTACTGGCGGTGCTGAATTGAACCTTGATGCGGATTATGGCTTTTTCAATATACGCACCCATCAGTATCAGCCCAATGATTACTATGACGGTACCACCAATGTAAAGCTGAACAGTAATATTTACCGCACGGTATCTCCTACGGACATTGATATTTTTGCTTTAAAAGGCGATTATGAACAAAACTTTAAAAAGGGCCGCCTGGGCTATGGTGGAAAGATTGGCGTTGTAAATACCGACAATGACTTTGCCCGCTGGAATATTTACAACAATAGCGGTGAAGTATATGATAAAGATGCCAGTAACCGTTTCCGTTACAACGAAAACATCAATGCAGCGTATATAAATTATGATAAGGCTTTCAAGGGATTTATGATACAGGCAGGTTTACGTGCGGAAAACACTACATCAAAAGGCAGAACCACCGGTTTGAAATATAATGGTTCTGCTTATGTTGATCTTGATACTACTGTAAAAAGAAGTTACACCGACTTTTTTCCAAGTGGCGCCATCACGTTCAATAAAAATCCGATGAAACAATTTGGTATCACTTTCAGCCGCCGTATAGACAGGCCAGTGTACCAGGATCTGAATCCGTTTGAGTTTAAGATCAATGATTACACTTACATGAAGGGTAACACGCAGTTAAGGCCGCAGTATACTAACAGCGTTGGTCTTACTTATACCTACAAGTACAGGCTCAACTTCGCCTTAAACTACAGTCATGTTAAAGATATTTTTGCTCAGATTCCGGATACGCTTGGTTCCAAGAGTTTCTTAACCAAAAAGAATTTGGCAACACAGGATATCGTCAGCCTGAATGTTAGCTACCCTTTTCAAAAGAAATGGTATAGCTTTTTTGCCAACCTGGGAAGTAACTACTCCATGTACAAAGCAAATTTTGGTGGTGGCAGCCGCAATATCAATTTAGATGTAGCAGCAGTTAGCTTCTTTATGCAAAACTCATTTAACCTTGGTAAGGGCTATAAAGCAGAGTTGAGTGGTTTTTATAATTCCCCTACTGTTTACCAGGGTACCATTAAAGCACACGCCATATACAGCATTGATGGTGGTATACAAAAAACCATTTTAAAAGGTATGGGTAACCTTAAAGCTTCGGTTAGTGATATGTTTAAGTTAATGCGTTTTAAAGGCTCTATTGATTTTGCTGGTCAGCATACTGATGTACTGGCACATTGGGAAAGCCGCCAGTTTAAATTAAACTTCAGCTACCGTTTTGGTAACAGCCTGGTAAAAGCGGCACGCCAGCGTAAGGAAGCTGTTGAAGAAGAAAATAAACGTTCGCAACAAAGTAGTGGTGGAATGGGTGTGGGAGGAAATTAATATTAGCCCGTTTTAATCGAGTATACAAAACGCCCCCAACGGAAATTGTTGGGGGCATTTTAATTATCGTAATTGAGTTTTATCCACCGGCATTAAACAAACCATCCACAAACAATTGCTTGTCAAAAACCAGCAGGTCTTGTACTTTTTCACCCACTCCAATAAATTTTACGGGAATTTTAAACTGGCTGGCAATTGCCAATACCACACCACCCTTTGCAGTACCGTCTAATTTGGTAATAGCAAGGGCAGTTACATCAGTGGCTGCGGTAAAATGTTTGGCTTGCTCCAGTGCGTTTTGCCCGGTGCTGCCATCTAAAACCAGCATCACTTCATGTGGTGCTTCAGGAATAACTTTTTGAATCACTCTTTTTATTTTCGTCAGCTCATCCATCAGGTGGGCTTTGTTATGGAGACGGCCCGCTGTATCAATGATGATGACATCCACATTTTTTGCTACACCACTTTTCACCGTATCAAAAGCAACAGAAGCAGGATCGCTACCCATTTCCTTTTTTACAATATCCACTCCTGTTCTTTCGCTCCATATTGTTAACTGGTCCACTGCTGCCGCACGAAAGGTATCCGCTGCACCTAACAAAACTGATTTACCTGCTTTGGAAAAATTATGCGCCAGCTTACCAATGGTGGTGGTTTTGCCCACACCGTTTACGCCTACTACCAAAATAACATGAGGTTTATGTCCTGCAGGTAATTCATAGTTTTCGTAATTGGTATCCTGTGGTGCTGTAACTAAAACATGCTGAATTTCTTCTTTCAGTATCCGGTTTAACTCAGATGTATTGAGGTATTTATCTTTTGCAACACGGGCTTCAATCTGGTCAATGATCTTCACTGTAGTTTCAATACCCACGTCGGCGCTTACCAGCGCATCTTCCAGGTTATCCAGCACTTCGGTATCCACCGTACTTTTGCCAGCAATGGCCTTGGTTATTTTGCTGAAAAAGCCTTCCCTGGTTTTTTGTAATCCCTGCTCTAAACTTTCCTGCTGTTGCTTTTTTCCAAAGAGTTTATCAAAGAGTCCCATAATTGCTGATGATTAATTTGTTATCCGCCGCAAATTTAAAGCTTCTTTCTTACACGGAGTTTTAAATAAAGATTGCGGAGTTTTGCCCGCAGATTACGGAGATGTCGCTGATTAAGATCTTTTATCTGCGTATTCAGCGAGATCGGCGGGCATATTTTTTGTGTAAACCGTGGCTAACGTAAATAAAGAAAGCCTCCCGGTAATAGGGAAGCTTTATAATATATTTTTTAAGCCTTAAAACTTAGCTGGCTAAAAATTCTTTGATCTTGTCTTTATGAACGATTGCTTCTTTAAAAGTGTATGCACCTGTTTTAGGGCTACGTAATGTACGTATCACTTTTGTCCAGTTCTTTGCATCTGCTGCTGCTTTCTGGTCTTTAGTTTTAATCGCTGTTTTAGCTGCTTTTGCCATAGTAGTATTTTTATAGGTTAACTGGTTAATTCGTGCAAAACGTCTTAACTAATTAACTGGTTAACTAATTAACGTTTCTTATTTAATTTCTTTATGAACAGTAACCTTCTTTAAGATGGGGTTGAATTTTTTCAACTCCATTCTTTCTGGTGTGTTCTTTTTGTTTTTAGTGGTGATGTACCGGCTTGTACCGGGTTTACCACTTGTTTTATGCTCGGTACACTCTAAAATAACCTGTACCCTGTTGCCTTTCTTTGCCATTGCTTTATTGTTTATTGGTTAACTGGTTAATCCGTTTATACGTTTTGCCAATTAATTGATTGAGATTTAGATTTTTTCTCCGGCTGCACGCAATCCTTTAACAACAGACATTAAGCCGTTTTTATTGATTGTTCTGATTGCTTCAGAAGATACTTTTAAAACAACCCATTTATCTTCTTCTGCAAGAAAATAACGCTTGGTTTGCAGGTTAGGTAAAAACCTGCGTTTTGTTTTAATATTCGAGTGCGAAACCTTATTTCCGGTGATCGGCTTCTTTCCTGTAACCTGACATACTCTGGCCATTGTACTAATTTTTTGGACGGCAAAGGTAAGATTTAAAATGGATTTTCGACACTTAAATTGGATTAATTTTTCATTTAGTGCCTAAAAATACCCACAAGTGCACCAAAACTGTTAATAATCTACCTTTAAAGCATGAAAGTAAAGATACAACTCCCCTTCCTGGCAATTGCAATGTGCCTGATTTTCAACAGCCTTACAGCTGCGCCACCTGTTGCTTTGCAAAAAGGGATGATCATAAAAAGCTCCGTACAAGTAATAAAATCCAGTTACCAGCTTAACGGTAACGACTCCCTGAAAAGCCCGGTAATAATCATTGAAGGCAATAATATTACCGTTGATTTTAACGGAGCGATACTTCACGGGAGCAACAATAAGCAATTTCCTAACGAGTTTTACGGGCTGGCCATTTTAGCGAAAGGCAATAACATCACCATAAAAAATGCAACTGTATCCGGATATAAAGTAGCAATGATGGCAACAGGTTGTAAAAACTTACAAATAGAATATTGCGATTTCAGTTACAATTACCGCCAGCAATTGCAAAGCACCTGGCTTAGTGAAGATGTGAGCGACTGGATGAGTTATCATCATAACGAGAACGATGAGTGGCTGAGGTATGGCGCTGGTATTTATTTAAAGGATTGTAGTAATGCTGTGATACATCATAACACCATCACCGGCGGGCAATGCGGATTGATGATGATGCGCTGCAATGATGGTTTGATCTACGATAATAATTTTTCGTTTAACTCCGGCATTGGTATTGGTATGTATCGCAGCAGCAATAATAAAATACTGCACAACAAATTAGATTTTAATGTTCGTGGTTATAGTCATGGTATTTATAATCGTGGGCAGGATAGTGCAGGCATTTTGGTGTTTGAACAGTGTAACGATAACAGTTTTGCTTTTAACAGCGTAACACATGGCGGTGATGGATTTTTTTTATGGGCGGGGCAAACTACGATGGACAGTGGAGAGGGAGGATGCAATGGTAATGATCTATACAGAAACAATTTTTCCTATGCACCTACTAATGGTATAGAAGTTACATTTAGCAGGAATTTTATGACTGAAAACCGAGCTATTGAATGTGATAATGGTATTTGGGGTGGCTACAGCTTTAACTCATCCATTCGGAATAACATATTCAAACAAAATAATACTGCCATTGCAATTGAACATGGCAATAATAATTACATTTTTATGAATTGGTTTGACAGCAACAAAACATGTATCAAACTCTGGGCTAAAAAAGAAGAACCTTCCGATTGGGGATTTCCTAAAAAGAATAATACCACAAGCAGGGTTTATAATATTTGTAATAACGCATTTAAAAACAGTAAAACAGTTTTTGATATTAAAAATACTGACAGTCTTCGCATTTGCCTTAATAATATAGATTCAGGAGATGACTCCAGTTATATAAAAGAACAGACAAATAGCAAAGTCATATCCTATAATAATGGCTCCAAAGAAGACCCGTTTTTTGAGGGTGACATGATAAACCATGTAGAAAAACTACTTCTCCAAAAGCTAAAAATTCCTAATCAACTCCCCGATGAATTTATGCCCGGCCGCAAAAACATTCACATCACCGAATGGGGCCCTTACAATTTCCACTACCCTATCATCTTCTTAAAAAAGATTGACAGCAATAATATTTATCATTTTGATGTAATGGGGCCTGGTGGTGAATGGAAAATAAAAAACACGAATGATGTAAGCGGTATTACTACAACAAGCGGTACCTTTCCCACCGCAATTGCGGTGCAAAAAACCGGCGATGATGTAGAAATAACAATGGAATACAACGGCCCTGCATTTACTGATCAGTTTGGAAAAATGCAAACTGCAACAAAGCCTTTCATCTTTTCTTTCAGGGATTATAAACCAACAATGAACTGGAATGTAAACTGGTTTAGCTGGGATGCTGCTCACGATCCCAATAAAAATTATAAAGCATTTAAAGATTTTATTGCAGCAAGTACACCCATCAAAACCGAAAATGCCCAACAATTAAATTATACCTGGTGGGGGGCTATCGGCAAACAATTACCCGCTGATAGTTTTGCAACTGTTGCTACAAGTACTATCGAAGTAAAAAAAGGAATATACCGGCTTGGTGTAACTGCCGATGATTTGGTAAAAGTTTTTATCGATGGTAAATTAGTAATTGATTTTTGGGATGCTGCAAAATATGTTAATGATGAAGATGCACACCATAGTGCCATAGTTTCCCTCAATGGCAAACATACTATCAGGATTGAGCATGTGGAAAACAGCGGCTATGCTACATTGATATTTTCATTGAAACCCTTATAAACTCAATCGTTTATATTTTCTGCTTTGATGATACACCCGGTACATCTGCAATACAACAGCCAGTAATATCAATCCCACGCCAATGTAAAATTGGTAATGCAGGGATTCATTTTCTTTAAAAAAAATAAAAGCCATGATGATGCCATACACCGGCTCTAGATTATAAGTGAGGTTGGCGGTAAAAGCGGATATTTTTTTAAGCGCATTCAATTGCAGATCGAAGCTGAGTACGGTACAAAACCAGGCCAATATCAACAACCACACCCAATCGGTAGTTGTTGGTAAATAATAAGCAGCCGGAAATTGCATCAAATACAAAGGCACTAAAAACGTTAATGCAATAAACCCGCCGCTTAATTCATATACTGTTACGGTTTCAGGACTAAATCTTTTTAAAAATTCTTTATTAAAAATGGGAAACAATGCGCTGCCCAGTGCACATATTATTCCAAAAGCAATACCCAGTTTGTATTGCGGATGAAAATCGAATATGATATAAATGCCCAGGATGGCCAAAAGGCCTAATACAACTTCTAAAAAAACAAAACGTTTTCGCAGTATCAACGGTTCTAACAAAGAAGTAAAAAAACCGGTGGCACTAAAACAAACCAGGGCAACGGATACATTGGCATATTTTACACTGCCATAAAAACTTACCCAATGCACAGCCACGATGGTGCCTACACCTAAAAATTTCAACGCATCTTTTACGCTGATCTTTATCAATTTCTTTTTAAAGTAGAACAAGACAACCAGGGTAACTGTGGTTATTAAAAGCCTGTACCAAACCAGCAGCCCTTCATTAAGTGTGATCAGTTTACCGAGTATTGCAGTAAAGCCCGCTAAGAATACAGCAATATGTAATTGAACAAGTGCCTTTTTCATCAAAGCAAAGATATAAGCATTTAAGATGCAGGGCTACCGGATGCACAGGCAACCAGGTGCCGGGAATTAAGTATCCATCTCTGCCACCGCTGGTAACAAAAAAATTATAAATAATGGTTAACGGCCAAACTCTAAACGTTAAACATATTATATTTGCCAACTTATAACCAATAACTATATGAGTTTTAAACGTATCAACAACATTACCGGCTGGCTTATCTGCATTATTGCTTGTGCTGTGTATATTATGACGATGGAGGCCACCGGCAGTCTTTGGGATTGCGGCGAATTTGCATCCAGTGCCTATAAACTCCAGATTCCGCATCCACCGGGCGCTCCCCTGTTTGCGTTAATCGGCCGGTTATTCATGGCCCCGTTCGATCCCCAGCATGCTGCCACCGGTATTAACCTGATGAGTGCATTGGCCAGCGGATTTACCATTTTGTTCCTGTTCTGGAGCATTACGCATTTTGGCCGTAAAATAGTTACCAAAAACGGCGCTGAATTAACCAACGAAAAAATATTTGCGGTAATGGCTGCCGGCGTAGTTGGCGCTTTAGCTTATACATTTTCTGATTCCTTCTGGTACAGCGCTGTTGAAGGCGAGGTTTATGCCATGTCTTCTTTCTTTACTGCTATTGTATTTTGGGCCATGCTTAAATGGGAACAAAGTGTTGATGAAGAAGAATTACAAGGTATAAGAGGGCATTTTACCAGGGCTGACCGCTGGATCATTGTGTTATTTTATCTTATAGGATTGGGTGTGGGTGTGCATTTGCTGATGATCTTAACTATTCCTGCCGTGGTAATGATCTATTATTACAAACGATACAAAGTAACCAATTGGGGTGTATTCTGGGCTTTTGCAATAGCTTGCCTGGTTACAGGTGTTGTACAAAAAGCAGTAATACAATGGACCATTAAAGGCGCCGGTAATTTTGATATCCTTTTTGTAAACAGCTTTGGCATGCCTTATTTTTCGGGTTTTGCATTTTTCTTTGTGCTGCTTGGCATACTGATATTTGTTGGTTTAAGAATAGCACAAAAACAAAACTGGAACTTTTTAAAATTAGGTTTGTGGAGCGCTGCCTTTATGGTGCTGGGTTGTTTCTCCTCTTACTTTACCACTATGGTAAGAAGTAATGCAGACCCTGCAGTAGATATGTATAATGTGGACAATCCCGTAAACCTGGTGGGTTATTTAAGCCGAGAGCAATATGGCGACTGGCCAATATTATATGGCCAGGACTTTACTGCTCAGCCTATTGATAATAAGATAACAGAGACTTATGTAAAAAGTAATGGCAAATACGAGAAGAACGGAAGAAAGGTAGAGTATGTGTATGCACCTGAAGATATGCATTTGTTTCCCCGGATGTGGGACCAGAGCAACGACCAGGGCCATGCAGATTACTATGCCAACTGGATGGGAATAACAAAAGATAAACAGGGTAATTGGGAAAGGCCGCCGACAATGGGCGAGAATATAGGTTTTGCCTTTTCTTACCAGTTAGGCTGGATGTACATGCGTTACTTTTTGTGGAATTTTGCCGGTAAACAAAACGATTTACAAGGCGTGTATATGGGCAATGTTCGTGATGGTAACTGGAAAACTGGTATTGGTTTCTGGGATACCGCACGGCTGGGAGACCAGGATACATTACCCGACAGTATAAGAAACAATAAAGCCAACAACAAGTTGTATGCACTACCGCTCATCCTGGGATTGCTGGGCTTCATTTACCAAGTTAAAAAAGACAAGCGGGATGCATTTGTAGTAGGACTGCTCTTTTTATTGACCGGTGCAGCCATAATATTTTATTTGAACCAGGCGGGTAACCAGCCCCGTGAGCGTGACTATGCTTTTGTGGGCTCGTTCTATGCATTTGCAATTTGGATCGGGCTGGGCGTGCTGTATGTAAAAGACCTGTTTGGAAGTTTTATTAAGAATAGCACCATGGCAGGTTATGTAGCAGCAGGCCTGTGTACATTAGCCGTACCTGTAATAATGTGCAACCAGGAATGGGATGACCATGACCGCAGCCATAAAACACTGGCAAGAGACCTTGCTATTGACTATTTAGAAAGCTGTGACAAAAATGCTATTGTAATTTCATTTGGTGATAATGATACCTACCCGCTTTGGTATGCACAGGAAGTGGAGGGCATAAGAAGAGATATTCGTGTAATTAACTCCAGCTTATTGGGCACCGACTGGTATATTAACCAGTTGCGCTATAGGGTAAATGAGAGTGATCCTATCGATCCTATATGGACAGCGGCACAAATTGAAGGCTCTAACAGGGATATTGTTTATTACTCACCAAAAGCCGGTGTGGACCCTGCTAAACCCATGGACCTGTACACGCTGATGAAAGATTATGCCGGTAGTGATGATCCTTCAAAAATGGAACAAGGCAGAGATGGAAGTTTATTGAGCATCTATCCTACTAAAAAAGTATTTGTGCCTGTTGATACTGCTTTTGTAAGGCAAAATCATACGGTCAATCCAAATGACAGTGTAGTAAGCCAGGTTGTTTTTGATATTCCAAAGAACATGCTGTTTAAAAATGATGCTGCCGTTTTAAATATCATTGCCTCTAATAAATGGAAAAGGCCGATCTATTTTACTTCACCACAGGCCGGCGATATTGGCATCGACAATTATATTCGCCAGGATGGTCTTACTTATCGCTTAGTACCGGTGTTGAACAGCCCGGTAAATAATGATTGGGTATATGACAAGATGATGAATAAATTTAAGTTTGGCAATTGTAATGTGATGGGTGTTTATTTTGATGAAGAGAACCGCAGGCATTTGAACAGTATCCGTTTGGCTTATGCGCAGGCAGCAGCCAGCCTTGCAGATAATGGCAAAAAAGATGAAGCTAAAAAAATGCTGAATAAATGCGACCAGATGATGTTACAGGAAAACTTTCCTTATGGCATGGTAAGCAGGGGGCAACAGCACGACCAGTTTTCACTCTTTATGTTACAGGCCGCTTACAAAGCTGGCGACACAGTTTTGGCGGATAAGATATCAAAAAGCGTAAAGAAAGACCTGGAGCAGCAAATGACTTACCTGACCAATTTGCCTGACAGCAAACAGGAGGCGATGCAACAGGAAATACCCGGTGTGCAACGATTAATGATGCAGATGCAGCAATTACAGAATCAGTTTAAGAATCCTAAAATGGCTGTACCTCCACCTTCAGAAAACGGGGCACAACCAATTAATGCAGCATCTGTAAAACCAGCAGATTCTCCAAAGAAAAAGACTAAATAGTGTAAATTATCATTTCATCATAATCCCCTGGTTACGCCGGGGGATTTTTTTATTTAACAAATGAACAAAACGCTACACTTAAATGTTTCGTAATTTTAGGTGTCTTGATTAAGGTGTCTTGACGGTTCAGAACCGTCTGACACCTTAACCACCGTAAAAATTTTCAATCTTATGTTAGGCTACCACTTTTCCAAATATGATCCCAATGAAGAAGGCAAATCTCCCTTTGAGAAATTGCTGGATCTTTTTTTACAACTCCTTACCTACACTAATGGCGATTTTAACGAAGCCATGCAGTGGATGAATGAACTGGACAAAGAATATAAACTTACTGATAATGAATATGGCATCGGTGATTTTTTAGACGACCTTAAAGACAAGGGTTATATTGACGAAAAAAGAGAGAATGGCGAAATTCATATCACCCCAAAAACTGAACAGAGCATCCGCAAAAAAAGCCTGGAGGAAATTTTTGGTAAGCTGAAGAAAACCAAACAGGGTAATCATAATACTTTTAAACCGGGTAATGGTGATGAGATCAATCCCGAGACAAGGCCTTTCCAGTTTGGCGATACGATGGAGCAAATTGATTTCACCAACTCCATCCGCAATGCACAGATCAACCATGGCATTGATAGTTTTAGAATGCAGGAAGATGATTTGGAAATAAGGGAAACCGATTTTAAATCACAAACATCTACTGTACTGATGATCGATATTTCTCACAGCATGATCTTATATGGAGAAGACAGGATAACACCGGCAAAAAAAGTGGCAATGGCATTGAGCGAACTCATCAAAACAAAATATCCGAAAGATACTTTAGACCTTGTGGTATTTGGTAATGATGCATGGACGATTGAAATAAAAGATCTGCCTTACCTGCAGGTGGGGCCTTACCATACCAACACTGTTGCAGGATTAGAATTGGCGATGGATCTTTTACGCAGAAGGAGAAACCCCAACAAACAAATTTTTATGATCACTGATGGTAAACCCACCTGTTTAAAAGTAGGCGCCCGTTATTATAAAAACAGTTTTGGTGTGGATAGAAAAATTTTGAATCGTTGCATGAGTTTAGCAACACAATGCAAAAAATTAAAAATCCCTATCACCACCTTTATGATAGCCACCGATCCTTACCTGCAAAAATTTGTGCAGGAATTTACCGAATGCAATAACGGTAAAGCCTTCTTTGCAGGGTTGGATAAACTGGGGTCATTTATATTTAAAGATTTTGAAAGCGGCAAGAGGAAGACAGTATACTAAAAGATTTTTAGTGCCTGCGGCTCAAATACAATAGCCACAAAGCCGCTAAGACACGAATTTAAAAAACAAAGTTTTTCTTTGTGACTTTGTGGCTAACTTACTTATCTGTCAAAGGCAGTTAATAACCTAATCCTGGTGTTCGAACCAATTGAACAAAATTGTTAACACTCGAATTAGTTTATTAAATCATGTACACTACATTAACAGAAAGAGAAGAATTTCTAGGCAAAGAAATTGTAAATGCGGCATACAAAGTGCATAAAGAATTGGGACCAGGCCTATTGGAAAAAATTTATGAAGCCTGCCTTTGCTATGAACTGGAAAAGAAAGGCATACCATGTACAAGACAAATCGAATTGCCATTTATGTATGATGGTCAAAAATTTGATGAGGGATTACGGATGGATATTTTAGTTGATGGACTGGTGATTTGTGAGTTAAAAGCAGTGGAAACTATTAACCCTCTTTGGAAAGCTCAAATAATAAGTCATTTAAAATTAACGAAACTTCGTTTGGGATATCTCATTAATTTTAATGTCCCTTTAATAAAAGATGGAATAAAAAGATATATTAATTAAAAAATAAAACCTTACGAAATTACACAAACACTTTAGTGTTTATCATTAGTGCCTTTGTGACTTCGTGGCTAAAATTTTTTTGTAGAAAAAATAAAAGATGAACAACAACATTAAAACACTCGGCGAATTAAAGAAAAGCGGCTACGTTTCTAAAAGTATTAAACAGGAGATCCGTGATAACCTTATTGTAAAGATCAAGGCAAAAGAAAATCCTTTTCCTGGAATATTAGGTTATGAAGATTCGGTGATACCGGATACAGAAAGAGCATTGTTATCGCAACATAATATTTTGTTTTTGGGTTTACGCGGCCAGGCCAAAACACGTATGGCAAGGCAGATGATCGACCTGCTGGATGAATACATTCCGGTTGTAGCGGGCAGCGAGATCAATGATGATCCGTTAAAACCTGTTTCCAAATATGCTGTTGATTTGATTGCAGAAAAAGGAGATGATACACCCATTGCATGGTTACACAAAAGCCAGCGCTATGGAGAAAAATTAGCAACACCTGATGTAAGTGTTGCTGACCTTATCGGTGATATTGACCCGATTAAAGCAGCCAACTTAAAATTAAGTTTTGCAGATGAAGGAGTATTGCATTACGGTATCATTCCGAGAAGCAACCGCAGCATTTTTGTAATTAATGAATTACCCGATCTGCAGGCAAGGATACAAGTTTCGCTGTTTAATATTTTGGAAGAAGGCGATCTGCAGATACGTGGTTTTAAACTACGTTTACCACTCGATGTGTTATTTGTATTTACAGCTAACCCGGAAGATTACACGAATCGTGGAAGCATTGTAACGCCATTGAAAGATCGTATTGAAAGCCAGATACTCACCCACTATCCAAAAAGCATCGAAACATCATTGGCCATTACCGAGCAGGAAGCAGGCATCATTGCTGAACAAAAACAAAAAGTAAAAGTCAGTGATCTTATAAAACGTTTGATTGAACAAGTTGCTTTTGAGGCAAGAGGAAGTGAACTGGTAGATAAAAAAAGTGGTGTGAGCGCAAGGCTTACTATCAGTGCTTATGAAAATGCCGTGAGTGCAGCAGAGCGAAGGGCCATCATCAATAATGAAAAAGAAACGCAGGTTTGGCTGAGTGACCTGGTTGGTATTATTCCTTCGATAACAGGAAAAATAGAACTGGTGTACGAAGGTGAACAGGAAGGCCCTTACCAGGTTGCATTTAATCTTTTAGAGAAATCTATCCGAACGCAATTTGGATTGTATTTTCCCAATCCTGATACTTTAAAAAAGAAAAGAGGTAAAGAAGCAATACCGGATGATAATCCCTATAAATCAATTACCCGCTGGTTTGATTCAGGTAATTCATTAAATAATTTCTTTGAAACAAAAGATGAAGACAAAGTGCAGTTGTTGTATAAAGTTGATGGGCTGCATGCTTTGGTAAAAAAATATTTTAAAGCTGCAAACGATAAAGAAAATGCTTTACTAATGGAATTTGTTCTGCATGGCCTTGCGGCACATTCGCTCATCAGCAAAAAAGTGCTGGAAGGAAAAATCGAGTTTAAAGATCTGATGGGCAGCATGCTCAATATTGGCACGCAGCATTTTAGTGAAGAAGATTTTAATGAGGATGATTTTAACTGATGGACGACGGACGACAGATGCCCGTCGACTGTATGTCACCGACCTCGGGATAATAAAAATACCCTCAACAATTCTGTTGAGGGTATTTTTAATTTTATACGATTTTTCGGTCCCGTGGTCGGCGAGACATCGAGCATGGATTATAGTGTTTCTCTTTATTTAACCAACAACCCTAACTTAATACCGAATGTAAAAGATATAGAAGGACTTTTGCCCGCTCTTGCATTGGCGTAATTAAAAGCAGCCTCATCGTTAAACGCAGTATTTGTATTGCTGTAGAGGTATTGATAAGAATCTTTTTTATTATCAATACCATAACCGAGACCTTCATACATATCCAGTACCAATTTATCACCCAGTACCCATTGCTTTCCCACTTCAATCTGTAATGCACCAAAGGTTACATTTTGCCTGCCTACTTCATAAATACTATTCCCTTTTTCTATGACCATATTTTCTGAATAATTCCCAAAATAAAGTATGGGCTTGATATAAGTACCCTGCATTAAATGTGTCATCCTGGTTCTTCCAAAAAGAATGAAATCGGGTAATTTCCCAAACTTATATCCCCCGGAAATGAATGCACCACGTTGTTTTGTTTTAACGTCCTGCAACTGGGAATTATAATAAGTAAGTTGTGTTGATTTCCCTAAACCGATAATACCTAATGACAACTCATAACTTTTACCTACGCCCGTACTTCTTTCAAATCCAAATTCGGTGTAACCATATAAAGGTGAAAAGAAATTGATCTTAATAGCTTTTTTTGCCTGGCCGTTATATAATTCCGGGTCTTTGAAATTATCTTCGAACGTTTGCACTTTACCATCAGCAAAAATAATTTTCTTTACACGGTCTGTTTCCAAAATGTAAATGGGACCGTCCAGGTTATTGTATTCTTTGTACTTAATTTCAGCTGCGCCAATTTCCAAAACTTTGGCTTCTACTATCTTACCATTTTTGCGGTAAATTTTATCTTGTGCTTTAAGCAACTGGGAACCGCAAATAAACAGGAGGGTTAAAAGGATAATTTTCTTCATACAGTAAGTTTTAAAGTTTATTGTACAAAGAGGATGGCGTTTGTATTAGTGCTGCCTGTTAATTTGTTAAATAATATTAACTTCTCTTTCTAAAACTACCCCAAATTTTTGCTGAACACTTCCTATTATTGATTCACTCAAAGCATAGATCTCATCACCTTTTGCATTACCGTAATTTACCAGTACTAATGCCTGCTTTGCATGGCAGCCTGCATCACCTTTGCGATAACCCTTCCAGCCACATTGTTCAATTAACCAGCCTGCTGCAAGCTTTACATTGCCATTAGATAAAGAATAGCCAACAATAGCAGGAAATGTTTGTGTTAATTCGTGAAACTGCTGGTTACTGATCTCAGGATTTTTAAAGAAACTTCCGGCATTACCAATTACCGCAGGGTCGGGTAATTTAGAAGAACGGATATTGATCACTGCATCTGAAATCGCCTTAATGCTTAATGCGGTTACACCCATTTTTTCCAGTTCCTGTTCTATTGCACCATACGAAGTATTAAAGACTGGTTTCTTATTCAGCTTATAAGTTACGTCGGTAATTACAAACTGATCTTTATATTTTTTCTTGAATACACTTTCGCGGTAACCAAAAGCACAATCATTTAAATTGAAAGTAATGCTTGTTTTTTCCTGCAGGTGGAAGGCGTTTAAAGAATGAAACACATCTTTTATTTCCACACCATAAGCACCAATATTCTGCATCGGGCTTGCACCCACATTGCCCGGTATCAAAGACAAATTTTCTATTCCTGCTAAATTATTATTGATGCAATGCATTACAAACTGGTGCCAGTTCTCCCCTGCTCCTGCGTTTATGTAAACATGATCATCATCTTCGTTGATCACTTCAATTCCTTTGATCTCATTCTTTAAAACAATACCATCAAAGTTTTTAGTAAAAAGAATATTGCTTCCTCCCCCAAGCACTAAAGCTGCCCGCAGGGCCCTGTGAGATGGTTCTTTAAATGCAAGCAGTTCGTTTATTGCATCAACCGAATTGAATAATGCAAAATATTTTGCCATTACATCAATGCCGAATGTATTGTATTTTTTTAATGAGCTATTGGGTTGTACTTGCATGTTATTTTTTCTTTTTAACAGCGCTTTACACAACCGTCGTCAGGGTTTACAACCGCTGACGGGGTTGTTGTAACCGTTTTTTAATTCGTGTCAACATCCGCAATAACCTGTACACTTTTATAACTCTTTTCGCTACCTAATAAATTAATATGATTGCGGATCACTTTTTTGTAAGTCATACTCATACCATATTCCTTTGGCAGCTTAATTAATATCTCCATCAAATATTGGTTACGAATACGATTGATAACCGGAGCCGCCGGACCAACAATATAATCTTTCAGGTCTTGTCGCAACAAAGCCGCCAGTTTATCCGCTGCATTTTCTACTACCGTTTTATCCTTATGTTTTAAAGTTAACAAAACAATACGGCTGTAAGGAGGATAAAAAAATTCTTTACGGTTTACAATTTCATTTTCATACAATTGTTTGTAGTCATGCTGTTGCACCAATTGCAAAACAGGATGTTTAACATTAGTGGCCTGGATGATCACTTTTCCCTGTGCATTTTTTCTTCCTGCCCTTCCACTTACTTGCTCCATCAATTGAAAAGCCCGTTCATTCACCCTGAAATCGGCAAAACTTAATAAACCATCAGCATCTAAAATACCTACCAGGCTCACTTTATCAAAGTCCAGGCCTTTCACCACCATTTGTGTTCCCACCAAAATATCTAACCGGTGTTGTTCAAATAATTGTATCAGGTTATCATGCGCTTTTTTTCCTCTCACACTATCCACATCCATTCTTGCAATTTTATGTTTTGGAAAATCTTCTTCCAGTTGTTCTTCAATTTTTTCGGTACCAAAATTTTTCTCCAGCCAGTTGTTGCTGCCGCAAGCAGGGCATGTAATTAATTTAGGATACTGGCTGGCACAATAATGACAATGCAATTTATTACTGTGCTTGTGCAAGGTTAATGACACAGAACAATGTTCACATTGCGGAATAAAACCACAGGTACCACAAATTAAATAAGGATTATACCCTCTCCTGTTTTGAAAAAGGATCACCTGCTGGTCTGCATCCAGTGCATGTTGCATCGCTTCTTTCAATTGCGGACTGATCATCACTTTGCCTTTTTTCGCCACCTGCCTTACATCTATAATTTCAATAGCCGGTAAATTAATGCCGCCGAAACGTTCATTCAATTCCACCAATGCGTATTTATCATTTGTAGCATTAAAATAACTTTCTACTGATGGTGTGGCACTGCCAAGCAACACCTGTGCTCTTGTGCCGCTATCAGCGGTATTAAATAATCCTGCATAATAAATGGCAGCATCCCTTGCATTGTACCGTGGTGATGGCTCCTGTTGTTTATAAGAAGCATCGTGCTCTTCATCCACAATGATCAATCCTAAATTTTTAAAAGGAAGAAACAAAGCACTTCTTGCACCCAAAACCATTTTCACTTCACCTGTCCTGATCTTATTCCACAATTCAATGCGTTCGTTATCATTAAATTTAGAGTGATAGATTGCAATGTTGCCGCCAAAATGTTTCTGTAACCTTCGGATGATCTGTGCGGTAAGAGCGATCTCCGGCAAAAGGTACAACACCTGCCGGCCTTCTTTAAAATATTGCTCCATCAGTTTTACATACACCTGTGTTTTGCCGCTGCCGGTAACACCATGCAGCAAACAAACATTCTTTGTGGCAAAACTTTTAGCTACCGCATCGCTTGCCTCCTGTTGTGCAATGCTGAATTCAAAATCTACATCCACATTTCCCGG
>Ga0068859_100001757_pt1 | contig 22069 bp, 19 predicted proteins | sample KBSSwiS22_FD_66585 | JGI IMG/M metagenome (GOLD analysis project Ga0068859, IMG submission 66585) | Switchgrass rhizosphere microbial communities from Kellogg Biological Station, Michigan, USA - KBS Switchgrass S2-2 | ecosystem: Host-associated > Plants > Roots > Rhizosphere > Soil ...
TGCAGCAAATCCATTTACATCAGGGTCGCTTTTGCGAACACTTGAATCACGAACAGAAATATAATTATGAATAGAATTGGAAGTAACCGGAACAATGTTTCCTTCCATTTGACCAAACATGCGGAAAACATTTAATACTGGTTTATCAACTCCATTCGTAGCTAAATCTCTGAAGCCACGAAACCAGGGTTGGTTTTCAAATTCGAAGGCCCATGTTACGGCACCTAATAAATTAACGCCTCTTTGTTTTGCCATTTCATATTTACGTGGAAAAGATGCAGCAGTATAGCTGGAATAAAGAGTGCCATTTCTATACCCATTATTGGGATAAATATCAGCAGGACATGCGGCACAACCTTCGGGATCTGATTCTCCAATAATGATAGGCAAATTTTTTAATGTAGGGAAAGAAGAAACAATTTGAAATCCTTTATCAATATGTCTTAGTTGCACACCAACATTCATCCACACCGTATCGTTTGTTACTCTTGGTTGTCCCTTGGCATGAAAGGTTATAAAATCAAGTGGCGAGCCTTTTTTTCCAGTCACATAGTTTGTACCATTCACCACATGTTCCAAAAATGTTTTAAGAAATTTTTCAGCACTGGCACTACCGGGATTAGTTGTCTCGGGTCCACCGATTCGTATAGTTGGCAATGCTCTTTTGGCTGCATCAGCAGTGTAATCATACAACTTTATATATTCATCCATCGTTCCTTTCCAATAAGAAATATCAGGTTCATTCCACAATTCCCAATACCAGCTCTCTACTTCTTTTTTGCTATATCTCTCTACGCAATGTTTTACCCATTGATAAACCAATTCGCCCCATTTATTATAATCTTTGGGAGGATAACTCCAACCCATATAGTGTCTTATTGTATCTTTTGTAGGAATAACCTGGAATCCATCTGATAGCGGGTTAGCAGATAGAGCTTCGGGCATAAAACCAAATTGTGCCAAAGGCTTCATGCCTCTTTGAATATACACATCGAAAATACTGTCTGTTATTGTCCAATCGTAGATAGGATTACCATTTGCATCTTCTGTATATGCATTCGTCGATCCCCACTTTAACGAATTTATTCCTTTACCAGTTACTAATAAATGATGTGTTCTTACAAAAACAGGTACCGGGCTCATCACTGCCAACTCTGAAAGAAGCTTTTTTCCATCTTTCATATAAGTATAATTCGGCTCGTCATATCCAAACCATGCCCAGAAAGGTTTAAAAGGTTCTGTCGTTTTTTTTGCAAGATCAACATCTATCATTACCGGCTTTGCAGCTTGCTGTGCCTGAATAAAAGACATACTCAATATGAAAACCAACATCAAGCAAAATGAACTGATCGTCCTTTTATAATTCATACAGCAATTTTTTATTTAATGTTATTTCGATTTTACTGTTTCACCGGGACTACTTCCCAGGTATCGGTTCTGAAAGGTACAATAGGTAATCCTTCTTTATTAAATACATTTGACATACCTGTGTTGCTAAATGAAAATCTTACTGCCGCAGGACTATTGATATCTTTATTAGAAACAACGATCTTATCTTTTTCAATTTTTACATCTGCTGGTAAAAAATTTTTATCGGCGCCTGCAATAAGAAACTCGGCAGGTGCTCCATCTCCTTTTACCATAAAGCCGTTAGGAGCATTGTCAAAATACAGGTTGATCTTTCCTTTATTTATTTCCATTTTTTTATACATCGGGTTTTTATAAACAGCAACAGGAATGTTTTGTTTATACGTTTCAGCTAATGCAATATTAGCAAGCCGCGAACCCACATCTAATTTATTTAGCGGGTGCTGACTTTTTATATTGTCCACCAAATCTGTTATAACCACCATACCTGTCTTGGGATAAGATAAGGAACGGGTTTGCTGTTCCATAAGTAGCGCTGCTTCATAAGTGCTTTCATAAGTATAGGGAGCGATCTGTACATAATAGAAAGGAAAATCCTGTTGAAATTGTTTGCGCCATGCGCCGATCATACCCGTAAACATTTTTTCATAAGTACTGGCCCTTACTGTATTTCCTTCGCCCTGGTACCATATAACACCGGCAATAGTATAATTAGAGATCGGGTAGATCATGGCATTGTAAATAAGACCTGGTTTATTTGGCCGGTAAGTAACATCTTTAATTTTGGTAGCCGCTTCTTTCATGGCAGGATCACTGTCGAGAACTTCATTTGGCTCCCAAAGTTCCACCGGGGTTCCGCTCCATGCTGATTGAATAAGACCGATAGGAACATTGAGATCTTTATTCAATTTTTTTCCGAAGAAATAACCTACGGCACTGAAACGTCTTAATGTTTCTTCGTTGCACGACACCCATTGCCCTTCACAATGGTCCTGCGGGTATTCGGAAGTTTTTTTTGCAACAGTAAAGAAACGGATATTATCATTTTTGCTATTGGGCAGTTCATCCTGTATCTGTTTGGTGTTGTTCATTTCCATATTGGATTGCCCGGAGCAGATCCATACTTCACCGATCAATATGTTTTCTAAAACGATAGTATTGATTCTGCCTTTTATAGTAATAGTAAAGGGACCGCCTGCTGAAGGTGTATTGATCTTTGCTTTCCACTTTCCACTATTAAATGCTGTTACAGAATCAACATTGGTTTTCCATGAGCATGTAATAGTAAAACGTTCACTGGGATCTGCCCATCCCCAAATGGTGGCTTGAGAATTTTGTTGCAAAACCATATTGCTGCTCATGATAGGCGGAAGCCGGATAATGGCAAATGATTTTAAAGTAAAAGAACCGCATGCCAGGAAAGAACCGAGCAGAAATAGCTTTTTCATATTGCAAATTTTGTATCCCGAATTTACAGGTTATAAACTACCGGCAAATTTTCTTTTGCACGTTAACCGAAATATAAAAGAACCTTTTGTTAATCAGTATTACATTCAGGAAGAAATATATCTTCAACTATACCCATATAAAATAACAAACTCCTGCTGTTGCAGGAGTTTGTTTAAAATCTGTCGTTTCAAAATGTATTAAAAACGGCACTCGTCAAAAAAGAGTTTCGGTAATTCTTATTTTGTTTGACCAAAATGTTCTCCACCGAATTTTTCTACACCTCTTACATTCATCCTTTGTGTAAAAATCTTAGCCGAACCTCCACCAGTAATGAATAAAGTCTTTTGATCTAGCCCACCAAAAACATTGTTGGCAGCACCGCCAGGTGTAGAGATCGATTTAATGAGTACCCCTGCTGGGCTATATACTTTTACTCCCCCTGTACTTACATAGACATTTCCGAATTCATCGCATGACATACCATCACAACCGCCAAGAGGAACAGCAAAAGGTTTCATGTTGGAGAGAGTGCCATCTGCGTTAATATCAAATACCCAAACTCCACCTGGATAGCCTACATCAGTAGGGTTGGTACCACCAGCCCATTTGTTTATATAAAGTTTTTTTCCATCAGGAGATCCAACAACACCATTTGGTAATGAAGTTTCAGCGTGCCAATTGGGATCAGTAGTAACCCTAATCAAGGACTGACTATCGGGAGCCAAATAATACACATTTCCACCCATACCAGCACCTTGTTCTGAATATTTTGGAGGCCAACCTGGAGCGTTACCTATTTTACGGGGATCATTGGCATCCCAATAACCTCTTGGGAACATCGGATCAGTAATATACATGCCACGATTTTTAGGATTAATCCATACATCATTTGGACCATTTAATAGCTTGCCATGATAATTTGTTACGATCGCCTCATGGGTTTTATCAGGATAAATTCTCCATAATTCTCCGTGCATATCCGCACAACCAATAAGACTGCCATCCTTATCGAATGCCATTCCATTAGAACGACCGGCACCAGTCAACCACAAAGTGACTTCGCCTGTGGACGCATCCCACCTGTAAATTTTATCATGATTCTGATCAGTAAAAAATACATTTCCGAATTTATCAACAGCAGGACCTTCGGTAAATGTGTTAGAAGCATCATGAACATATGAAACTTCACTAACTGATCCATCAGTAAGACTTGCCGGCGGTTCACCTATTGGCCTGGCTGAACTAATGGAAGATTCATCAGCCGTCTTATCGGCTACATTTTTTTGACATGAATAAAATCCGAAGGAGAGTACTCCCACGAAAAGAAACAATCTTTTTTTCATAACAAGCAATTTTAAGTTTTAAATTATATTATATCTAAACGATTTGTTTAGGTGGACAGGATCCCGTCTCACTTATACAAAGTATCCAAAGTTCTTAACAAAAAACTTCCAATAAACCACAGCGAAGGATATTAAACAAACGCACCGACTTTTAGTTAGTGAATCGTAACTTTACTATAGTCTGAGGAACGGATAAGTGACAAACAGAGGCAATTTGCGATTATGAAATAAATGATAGATAATAAAAATAGCCCAATCTATTCCGATTTCTTCTCATCATTTTTGATAAATAACTTTTCCATCAAGGTCTCTCAATTCTACAAACTCCACTTCGCAAAGTCCATTTGAAATAAAACCCAAACCGGTGATGAGACCGGCGGATATTTTATAATCAGCAGAAAAACTTTCAACGTTATTGATCCTGATGATTGCTTTTTTGTTTTTTACAACGAACTCAATATTCTGCCAGTTTTTTACATCCATCGCTAATCCTGAAAGATCCGCGGTTGATCCATTTAGTGCATTATCGCCGAATTGAACACTTATTTCATTGGAGCAACCTTTAGGCATACTTTTGAAATACATAAAATTTTTCTGGCAAAAAATTTCACACATCAGGGAAGGGCAAACATTGTTTCTGATCTCATTTACTTTTATCCGGCATTTCAAAATAAAATTGTCGCTACTGCTTTCAAATTTTGAAGGGAAATAAGCCATGATGTATTGATTTTCTTTTTCAATATTCACCAAACTATTTACCGCATCTTCCTTGCTTATTTGTAAATGCTTGTCTTGCTTTTCGCCAACTGTAATATATTTTGGCAGATTATCGCCCGATCTTTCTTTAGCATAATAAATCCATTTATCTGTTGGAATACTTACATCCACTGTTTTAATGACGGAATCATTGGCGATTAATTTAGCCACATGATAACCGGGTTCATAATAAATATCGGTAAGCACATGCTGGTTTTTGTCAATTTTAACCCGGCGTCTTTTATCCCATGATTGTTGGATAAAAAAACTATCTGCATTTACTTTATCCAGGTCATATTTAAATACTACTGTATTGGGAATATCATTGTTCGTTGTTTTGACAGCAGAGAATTGGGCTTTATCATAATTTAAAACCAGCTTTGAAGATCGTTTTATGAAACCAAAGAAAATAATGATAGCAAAAACAATGACAGCAAGCCCGATCCAATTCCAATTGACCCGAAGATTGAATCTTCTTAACGGCCTAACTATTTTTTTCTCTTCATTTAGTGTTGAAATTGTTTGCATTGAAATCTTATACTCCTGCCAGGTTTTAAATCCCAGGTAAGCAGCAATGGCATTTAAAGTTGTTGTTTGAGGTATCCGGCTGAAGTCTGCGTTTAACAGGCGCTTAATAGTAGAGACACTTAAAAGAATGCCGGTCCTTTCTTCGATTGCCCCGCTTATCAACTCGAAATCCCGTTGCGTCATCGAACCCGGATCATCAAACCCGTTTTTCTTACAAATCTCCTTAATACAACTCCTGACCAAATCCTGATCACTCATAGATGTGTTGTTAACTTTTGAACAACAAAAGTAATGACTTAACAGCTTTAGGCTTTCCATTATTCATTTTGATTAGGTTTTGAAACAAGATGACCAGGATTTGAGCTATGAAATATTTTTCATTTAAATATTTTACAGCACTACTGTTAACTAACTGATACAATCATGAAAAAATTCTGGAAAACGGTTATACTAACTGGTCTCTTCGTCGGAACCACCGACATACTTATGGCTTTTATCTCGAGCACTGTTAAAAGCGGAAAGTTTCCTGAAAAGATGTTTCATTATATAGCAGGCGGAGGATTAGGATTAAGCAAATCTATGAATGGCGGAGCCGGCGTTGAATTCCTGGGGCTTTTCTTTCATTATTTTATAGCAATGAGCTTTACTCTCTTTTTCTTTATCCTATTTCCGCGGCTTAAGTTCTTATGGTTCAATAAATATCTCGTCGGTATTTTATATGCTGTCTTTGTGAATTTAACTATGCGTTTTATCATACTTCCTCTTACTTCGCTGCCGAGAAATCCGTTTTTGCTTTCTAGAGCCTATATTGATTGGATACTTTTAGGCGTTGTGCTGGGTATTCCGATTGTTTACAGCGCTTACAAATATTATAAAGTAGAAGATAAAACGATCAACAAGAGTTAGAGTCAATCATTTATTATTATTTATTTCAAAATCTCGCTGACGCTTTTTCTATCTCTTACTTGTAATCAAGTGTTAGACTGAGAAAATCTTCACCCAATAATCACATTTGTGTTCTGATGAAGATTAATCTTTTATTAAATGCATAAGGTTAAAATATCTTAGCGGCTATCTATATAAATAAATTATTAAGCAAATCTCAGCGACATATTAACTTCAACCTTGCTAATGCAACCAGGCGAAATAAATAACATAAAAATTTACAACACAACAATAAAAGACCTGGACATTGTTCTTTGGCTTTTTGAGCAGGCAATAAAACAGCAGGGAAAAAATGGCTATAAGGTTTGGGAAGGAATTGATAAAAACGCATTACAAAAAGATATTGAAGACAGGCTTCAATATAAGATCGTAAAAGGCGATGATATTCTCTGTATTTTCAGTGTGCAACATAGTGACCCTTTTATTTGGCGGGACAGGGACCAGAATGACGCAATTTATTTACATAGGATTGTTGTAAATCCAAACTTTAAGGGGCAAAAACTATTTCAACAGGTTTTAAACTGGGCTAAGCAATTTGCTCAACAAAATAATTTAAAATTTGTGAGAATGGATACCTGGGCGGATAATATAAAAATAATTGACTATTACAGATCATTTGGATTTGAATTTATTGAAACTTACAAAACAACAAATACACAAGAGCTCCCTATTCAAAATCGAAATTTAAATGTGGCTTTATTGGAAATGAAGCTGAACGATAGATAAAAAATTATGAAAGGCTAATCTTAAAAGATAGTATCTGTTAATTGATGCTGTCGCTATAGTCATTTCAACTCAAACCCTTCCAAAAATTTCGTATTAAAATCCCCGCTGAGGAAACGTTCGTCCTGCATCAATTGCAAATGAAACGGGATGGTTGTTTTTATTCCTTCTATTACATATTCGCTTAATGCCCTGTGCATGGTATCTATTGCTTCACGACGGGTTTGTGCAACAGTAATAAGTTTGCCGATCATAGAATCATAATAGGGAGGGATTACGTAGCCTGCATATGCATGACTATCTACACGTACACCATGTCCACCCGGTTGATGTAATGTAGTAATGCGACCCGGTGAAGGACGAAAATCATTATAAGGATCTTCGGCATTGATGCGGCATTCTATTGCATGATTCTGGGGAAAATAATCTGCCCCGGTTAACCTTTCACCGATTGCTATTTTTATTTGTTCTTTAATAAGATCATAATTGATCACTTCTTCTGTTACGCAATGTTCTACCTGGATGCGGGTATTCATTTCCATAAAATAGAAATTGCGATGCTTGTCCACAAGAAATTCTATAGTACCTACACTTTCATAATTAATAGCGCCGGCAGCTTTCTTTGCGGCCTCTCCCATTTTATAGCGCAGCTCATCTGTCATAAATGGTGAAGGCGATTCTTCAACCAATTTTTGATGTCTTCGTTGGATCGAACAATCTCTTTCACTCAAATGACAAATATTGCCGTATTGATCTCCTGCTACCTGTATTTCAATATGTCGCGGTTCCTCAACATATTTTTCCATGTATATGCCATCATTCTTAAACGATGCTGCTGCTTCTGCTTTTGCTGTGTTATAAGCTCTTTCCATTTCAGCTTCTTCCCATACTATACGCATTCCTTTGCCCCCGCCTCCTGCTGTTGCCTTAAGAATGACCGGATAACCCATTCCCTTTGCCATCCCTATTGCTTCATCCAAACTTTGCAATAATCCTTCACCTCCTGGAACAACGGGCACACCTGCTTTTATCATTGTTTCTTTTGCAGTGATCTTGTCGCCCATTGAATTGATCATTTCCGGAGTTGGCCCAATAAATTTTATCCCATGGTCATTGCATATCTGGGCAAACTTTGAATTCTCTGCTAAAAAACCATAACCTGGATGAACAGCATCTGCATTGGTGATTTCTGCTGCAGCCATTAAATGAGCAATACTTAAATAAGAATCGGCGCTTTGTGGCTTACCGATACATACTGCTTCATCAGCGAATTTTACATGTAAGCTATCCCTGTCTGCAGTGGAGTAAACAGCAACCGTTTTAATACCCATTTCACGACAAGTGCGAATAACTCTTAAAGCAATTTCACCTCGGTTTGCAATCAATATTTTTTTAAACACGGTTGATAATTAAAAATTAAAAAATCAAAATAAGAATAGCTGTTTTTTGACTTTTGACTTAGGAAGGCTCAACTAAAAACAAAGGCTGATCATATTCAACCGGTGAAGCATCTTCTACTAGCACTTTAACAATAGTGCCTTTTACTTCGCTTTCAATTTCATTAAAGAGTTTCATTGCTTCTATAATGCATACAACTTTGCCTTGACTCACTTCATCACCAACTTCGATGAGATTGGGTTTATCAGGCGATGAACGGCGATAAAATGTTCCTATCATCGGACTCTTAATTGTTATATAGTTATCTGTGGAAGGTGTTTGTGTCTTTTGTTTTTCTGACTGAGTGTTTGCTACCGGCTGCGGGGTGCTAACTGGTACAGCTTGGGGAATCGCATATACCGGAGCTTGCTGTACGTGAGAAGCTATCGTTCGTTCTTCTTTTTGCTTTATCGTTACCCGAAAATCCTTTTGTTCAATTGTAAGTTCACCAATATTTGATTTGTTGATCATTTTGATCAACTCCTGGATTTGTTTAAAGTCCATGCTTTTCAATTTAGAGGAACATTTGATTTAAAAAGAATCTTCCTGGCGGGGAAGGGCGGCAAGTTAATGAAATCAATACGAGGAATTCAATGAATTTTTGAAGGTTTTGGATAAAAATGAAGCAAAATAGAACGAAAAAGGCCTAAAAAAGGTTGATTTTAGGCGTTTTTATAAAAAATCATAGTTTACTCTTTTACTCTTTCGACGTATTCTCCTGTTTTGGTATTAACACGGATCAGTTCACCTTCATTTACAAATAAAGGAACGCCAACTGTTGCTCCTGTTTCTAATGTGGCAGGTTTTAATGTCCGTGTAGCGGTATCGCCTCTTACACCGGGTTCGCAATAAGTTACTTTTAATGTGATCTTATCAGGTAACTCAGCTCCAAGCACCTGGTCGTTTTCTGTATTAATAAGAACTCCTACTTCCTGACCTTCTTTAAGATATTGAGGTGCATCAATAGTTGTTTCCTGCAAAGCGATCTGCTCGAAGGTTTCATTATCCATGAAGTTATAACCAGTATCATCTTTATACAAAAACTGGTAGGTCCGTTTTTCTACCCTGACAGGATAAATATTATCGCCGGAGTTCCATGTTTTTTCGATGGAACGGTTATTATCCACACCTTTTAATTTAGCCCAAACCTTAGCAGCAGCCCTGGCAGTTTTATTTTCGCCAAACTCCACTACACTGTAAAGACTACCATCGAGATTTAAAATCATTCCACGACTAATGTCTGCTGTATTTGCCATAATAAATGTCAGTTTATAATTAAAATAAGTCCCTTTCGGTGTCAAAAATTGCAAGGGCGGCAAAGATAAGGCAGGGAAGGTTGATAGCAAAAGAGACATAAAAGAACAACCTATATTAAATTCGAAACGTCTGATAAGTATTCCTAAAAATAAACTCTTTTCTTTGCCTATATGAAAAAGATAATTCTATTGATCGGTTTGGCCAGTTCCTTATCATGTTACTCACAGGGAGATTCTCTGCAACCTCCTTATAAACGTTTTCCAACGCTGCCACCCTTAAAAATTCTGCTCACAGACAGCAGCAGTTTTTTTACAAAAAAGGATTTTAAAAAGAATTCCAATGTAATGATTATGCTTTTTAATCCGGACTGTGATCATTGCCAGCATGAAACCGAAGAATTAATAAAAAATATAGATGATTTTAAAAATATACAGGTTGTTATGGCTACTATGATGCCATTTAACATGATGAAAGCTTTTTATGAAAAATACGAGCTGACTAAATACAATAACATTGTTGTGGGACAGGATCAAAACTTTTTTCTCATTCCTTTTTATTCTGTTCGAAACTTGCCATTTCTTGCATTTTATAATAAAAAAGGAGATTTTATTTCTATACTTGAAGGTTCCGTGCCCATAAAAAATGCTTTGGCTGAATTTCAGAAATAGATATTCCTTAAGAAAAATTTCCTCTGCCTTATCAAACTACTAAGTTTCCAATACCTTTGTCGGCAAATATTTTACACTTAAAAATTTTAATGAATGAAAGTTACCGTTGTTGGCGCCGGAGCTGTTGGCGCATCCGTGGCTGATAATATTGCCCGCAAAGAATTAGCTGAAGAACTTGTATTGCTGGATATAAAAGAAGGCCTTGCTGAAGGTAAAGCACAGGATATGATGCAAACTGCTGCTTTATTGGAATTTGATACAAGAATAATTGGCTCAACAAATGATTACTCAAAAACATCAGGTAGTGATGTAGTAGTAATTACTTCCGGCATTCCACGCAAACCGGGTATGACCCGTGAAGAATTGATAGGCACTAATGCTGGTATTGTAAAAAATGTCTGTGAAAATATTCTGAAACATTCTCCTGATACGATCATTATCGTTATTAGCAACCCGATGGATACGATGACATATCTGACATTAACATCAACAGGTTTACCGAAGAATAAGATCATAGGAATGGGTGGAGCATTAGACAGTGCAAGATTCCGATATCAATTAAGCCAGCATCTGGGTTGCAGTCCTGCTGACCTTAATGCAGTAGTAATCGGTGGACATGGAGATACTACCATGATCCCCCTATTGCGGTTCGCTACCTGGAATAGTGTGCCGGTATTAAAATTTTTAAGTGAGAATCAACAAAAACAAATTGTGGCTGATACAATGGTTGGAGGAGCAACACTTACAAAATTGTTAGGAACATCTGCCTGGTATGCACCAGGCGCTGCAGGCGCTGCAATGGTAGAAACGATAGTTCGGGACGAAAAGAAACTATTTACATGTTGTGTTAGTCTTGATGGTGAATATGGACAAAAGGACATTTGTCTTGGCGTTCCTGTTACGATTGGCAAACATGGCTGGGAAAAAATTATTGAACTGGAGTTAAATGCAGATGAACAATCGGCATTTAACAAAAGCGCCGATGCTGTAAGAAACATGAATGATGTGCTGAAAACTTTATAAACTACTCAGTTACCCTAAAAGAGTTTTTCATCTGAAAAGCTCTTTTTATTTTTCTATACGATAGCAGTAGCGAAGCAGCTTTCCTTCAAAATCAAACGGAGTTGTGATTTTGGTAATGTCTTTTATCACAGATGCATTGATTCTTTCCTCATAAAGAATAAACTTTTGAAAGTTAGTGCTGAAATAAAGTGTCCCCTTTTTTTTCATTCCTTTTAAACAATCATTGATCAATCCAATATGGTCTCTTTGTATATCCAGGAAGTCATCCATTCTTTTACTGTTGCTGAAAGTCGGGGGATCAAGAATAACAAGATCAAAATAATTTTGAGGAATTGATTTTAAATACTGCATCACATCTGCCTGTATCAACTTGTATTTTTCTTTATCAGTAAACTTATTTAACCCGAGATTTTTTTCTGACCAATCAAGATAGGTTTTTGAAAGGTCAACAGATACTACCTCCGCTGCATCACCTGCTACTGCATACACAGAAAAAGAACCAGTATAACAAAAGAGGTTCAATACTTTTTTTCCTTTAGCCTGGCCTTTTATCATTTGTCGTGTGACCCTGTGATCTAAAAAAAGGCCCGTATCCAAATAATCACTAAGATTGATTATAAATTTTAATCCATTTTCATTTACTACAAATTCGTTTTGCTGCTTATTTATCCGCTGGTATTGTCCAAGCCGGCCAGGCTTTCTTTGTCTTAATTTTAAAAAAATGTTTTCTTTTTTTATGGCTAAAATATCCGTTATTGTATCTATACTTTCTTCTATCCATTTTTCATGCTCTTCATCCATCATTCCATGGCGTCTCCTGTATTCCGCTATGTATAGTTTGTCCTCATAAATTTCTATACAAAAAGGAAATTCAGGCAGATCATGATCGTAAACTCTGTAGCAGGACACTGCAAGACGTTTAGCTTGCTTACTGACATGCCGGTACACTTTGGCAAGCCGGTTATGAAACATCTTATATTTTTCTTCCTGCATAAAATAATTTTACGAACTTAGTTAACCCGAAACAAATCCGAAACTATAATCGAAAATCATACATGTACGCCATTGTTGATATAGAAACTACAGGAAGCTATGCTGCAGCAAATGGTATTACTGAAATTTCCATCCATGTTTTTGACGGTGAAAAAGTAGTTGAAAAATTTGAAACGCTGATCAATCCCTGTCAGCCTATTCCACGTTATATACAGGCATTTACAGGAATAAATGATACAATGGTCGCCAATGCACCAAAGTTTGAAGATGTAGCGGAAAGAGTTCATCAACTTTTAAATGATAAAATTTTTATTGCCCATAATGTCAATTTCGATTACTCTTTTGTAAAAGCACAATTGAACGATTGTGGTTTTGATCTTAATAGCCGTAAACTTTGTACTGTAAGATTAAGCAGAAAGATTTTTCCGGGTTTTTCTTCTTACAGCCTTGGGAATCTATGTCATTCGCTTGGTATTAATATAAACCATCGGCACCGGGCCGGTGGTGATACCGAAGCAACAGTAAAAGTGTTCAGACTTCTGCTTGAAAACGATAAAGAACAGCATATTCAAAAAAGCCTGCAAAGAAATTCGAAAGAACAATCGCTGCCACCAAATGTTCCCAAAGAACATTTTGATCGCCTGCCCTATTCACCGGGTGTTTATTATTTTCATAATGAAAAAGGAAAGATCATCTATGTAGGTAAGGCAACCAATTTAAGATATAGAGTTAACAGTCATTTTAGCAATAATTCTGAAAGCAGGCAAAAACAAAATTTTCTTCGCCATACTTATGCGATAACTTTTCAGCCTTGCGCTACGGAACTTATGGCTTGTATTCTTGAATCAACAGAGATAAAAAAAATATGGCCGATATTTAATTCATCCCAGAAAAGATGGGAAGATGTTTATGGCATTTATACTTACGAAGATCAGAATGGCTATATGAGGCTGGCTATTGAAAAAAATAAAAAACAACTTATACCAGCTCATACATTTCATTATCTCATTGATGGCCACGCTGTGTTAAGAAAACTGATCCGTGAATATAATCTCTGTCCTAAACTATGTTTTATGCAGCGGGACAATGAAAAATGTGAAGGCATTAAAGAAAAATATTGCCACGGAGCTTGTGAGTCAAAAGAAGAAGCTGCTGATTATAACAATCGTGTAAAGGAAGCAATAGAATCTTTGCAAACACAGCCTTCATTTGCTATAATTGAAAAAGGATTGAATTCCGATGACAGATCATGCATATTGGTTTCGCAGGGAAAATTTTTTGGTATGGGCTATTTGCCTGCTGATGTGCAGATCACCGAACCGGAAATACTGAAAGATCATTTAACTCCATTTAAAGAAAATCTTTATATACGTAACCTTGTTACCGGATATGCGGCACGATTCCCCCATAAGGTTTTGCATTTTGAAATGAACTCGCCAAAAGTTGATGTTAAAAAGATCGAATTAAACTTTTAGAGAGTTAGCAGAATGATTAATCAAGCCATTGAAAATTTTTAGCTCTTGGCATTTGATCAAATACATAAGCGGCTTCAGCCGGTGGAGCGGTAAGTTTTCTTTTCATTGTATCTATCCACGCTCCGTCAACAGTAAGAATTGCAGAAACAGTATCGCCATTTTTCATAATAGTATGCTGCACAGTCCATCTTGAATTATTCTTTTTTGCTTTCAAAAGTTCGAGATTGATGGTTACATTATCACCCAATCTTATTTCTTTTTTGAAAACGGATTCTTCCCTGAATAAGATAGGGCCAAATTGTTGCTTCATCATCTCATCAGCAGTAAGGCCATATTTATTTAAAAATTCAATGCGGCTCAAAGCTCCCCAATCATAATAAACAGAATGGCGTAAATGAAAATTAGGATCTATATCTGACCAGCGAACCTGGACCGGGATAATAAAAGTTTCCATTAATTTCTTGTTTGGGTCAAAGCTAAATTAAATGACTGAAGGAAACTTCATTATGATTGAAGCTGTATTTTTGCCAATTAAAAAAAATCTATGAAATATTTGATCCTGATTCCTATCGTTTTACTCGCAGACATTCTTGTTGCTCAAAATACCAAACCTACAGGTAAACAAGCTACCAATACTACATTGTGTAAAAATCTCAGTGATTCTTTCAGCTATGCACTGGGAGTGCAGGTAGCAGGTTTTTACAGGCAGCAGGGAATAAAAAAAATAAATACTACGCTGTTAGCAAAGGCAATTTCAGATCTCTATGCAAGTAAGCCCCTGGCACTAAGCAATGAAGGCATGGATCTCGCATTAATAGCTGCTACAGATACTTTACAATATCAACGGCTGAAAAGTAGTCTTGAAGAAGGAAAAAAATTTTTGACAGAAAATAAAAAGAAGCAAGGCGTTATTACTACTGCTTCGGGATTACAATATGAAGTGCTGACACAAGGCACAGGTGTTAAACCAAAATTAACTAACGTGGTGGTATGTCATTATAAAGGGACATTGATTAATGGAACAGAATTCGATAATTCTTATGCAAGAAATTCACCAGCTGAGTTTGCTGTAACAGGTGTTATCAAAGGCTGGACAGAAGCATTGCAACTTATGCCCGTCGGATCCAAATATAAATTATACATTCCTTACAGTCTTGGCTATGGCATGAATGATCATGAGCCCATACCGGGTGGTTCCACACTTATATTTGAAATTGAATTATTGAATGTTAAATAAAATCACTTTACTGGTTGCGCTATACGTTCCTTTATCCAGCCTAAGGCCTTATTTAATTGCTCTTTTTCTGTGAGATTAGTAGTATCAAGTTCTATTGCATCTTTAGCTTTTTTGAGAGGACTTATTTCTCTGTGCGAATCAATATAGTCACGCATTTCAAGATTATTTTTCACTTCCTCAATGGTGACATTTGGATTTTTCTCGTATAGTTCTTTAAATCGTCTTTCCACTCTCACAGAAATATCAGCCGTCATAAATATTTTTAGTTCGGCATGCGGAAACACAACAGTACCAATATCTCTACCATCCATAATTATTCCCTTCTTTTCTCCCATCTTCCTTTGCTGAACAACTGCGAATTCTCTCACTTCTTTAATAGCCGCTATATCACTTACCTTTTCAGCAATTACCAAATCCCGTATTACATACTCCACGTTTTCGCCATTGAGCCAGATTTCACTTGCCTCTGCGTTTTTGCTTTTCTGGAATTCAATATTGATCTCTTTTAAAGCATCCTTTACTTCTTTTTTATCTGTCCAATCAATATGATTTCTTAAAAAATATAAAGTGACCGCCCGGTACATAGCTCCGCTATCGATATAAACATATCCAAGTTTTTGAGCTAACTGTTTAGCCAAGGTGCTTTTACCGCAACTTGACCAGCCATCTATTGTTATGATAATTTTTTTTGCCATTGAGAGCAACAAAAATAATACTTCACAAAGTAGATATTGAAAATCGAGGACTCTATTTAAATAAAAAAGGAGTTCTGCGTTTAGCGAACTCCTTTAAAATTTTATTATTAATTTTTAAACCTTCGATTTTACTTCTATTTTTTTAAAAGTAAATTTCAATTTTTGATTTTCTTTATCGAGATCAGCTTCCAATACATCACCGGCCTTTACATTGAGATTAAGTATTTCTTCTGCCAATGGGTCCTCAAGATATTTTTGGATAGCTCTGTGCAATGGCCTTGCACCAAATTGCTGATCATATCCTTTGTCCGCCAGGAAAGATTTAGCATCTTCTGTAAGTTCAAGACTAAAACCAAGATTCGTTAAACGCTTGGTTACACCCTTCATTAATATATCAATGATGCTAAAGATATTTTCCTTGGTAAGGCTATTAAATATTACCACGTCATCAATACGATTTAAAAACTCAGGCGAGAAGGTACGTTTTAATGCTTTCTCAATAACTGCCTTATTGTTTTCTTCTGCATTATCCGTACGGGATTGTGTTGCAAACCCAACACCTTCACCAAAGTCTTTCAATTGACGAACCCCAATATTGGATGTCATGATAATCATGCTATTCTTAAAGTCTATTCTTCTTCCCAATCCATCAGTTAACTGACCATCGTCCAATACCTGTAACAAAATATTATAGATATCCGGATGTGCTTTTTCAATTTCATCCAATAAAATAACACTGTATGGTTTGCGACGAACCTTTTCCGTCAACTGTCCGCCTTCTTCATAACCCACATATCCGGGAGGAGCACCAATCAAACGGCTCACGGTGAATTTCTCCATGTATTCGCTCATATCGATGCGAATCAAAGCATCTTCCGAATCGAACATATACCTCGCCAATGATCTTGCCAACTCCGTTTTACCAACACCCGTAGGACCAAGGAAGATAAATGTCCCAATTGGCTTCTTCGGATCTTTCAAACCAACTCTATTACGCTGAATAGCTTTTACAACTTTTGAAATGGCATCATCCTGACCCACTACCATATTCTTCATATCATCCGCCATCTTACGGAGTTTTTCAGTTTCAGCCTGTACCATGCGTTTTACGGGAATCCCAGTCATCATGCTTACTACCTCAGCGATAGCTTCTTCATCAATAGGATAACGTTTATGTTTACTTTCTTCTTCCCAGTCATTCTTTGCTTTTTCAAGATCTTCCTGCAAACGTTTTTCGGTATCACGCAATGAAGCGGCTTCCTCAAACTTCTGGCTTTTCACCACTTTATTTTTTTCATTCTTTACATCTTCGATCTTTTTTTCGAGATCAACTATGTTTTGAGGTACATTAATATTCTTCAAATGCACTCTTGCACCTACTTCATCCAATACATCAATCGCTTTATCAGGCAATAAACGGTCTGTAATATAACGGTCGCTGAGTTTTACACAGGCATTTATCGCTTCCTCATGATAGTTCACATTATGATACTCTTCATATTTCGATTTGATATTATTGAGTATCTGGATTGTTTCATCAACACTTGGAGGATCAACCATTACTTTTTGAAAACGACGATCCAATGCACCATCTTTTTCTATATACATACGGTATTCATCCAAAGTAGAAGCGCCGATACATTGAAGTTCGCCACGGGCTAAAGCCGGTTTAAAAATATTACTGGCATCTAATGAACCGCTGGCACCACCTGCACCAACAATAGTGTGCAGCTCATCGATAAATAAGATTACATCACGATTCTTTTCAAGCTCATTCATTATCGCTTTCATCCTTTCTTCAAACTGCCCCCGGTATTTTGTACCAGCCACCAATGCAGCAAGATCAAGCGATACAACTCTTTTATCAAACAAAACTCTTGACACCTTGCGTTGAACAATGCGTAAAGCAAGTCCTTCCACAATTGCTGTTTTACCAACACCCGGCTCACCGATTAAAATAGGGTTGTTCTTTTTGCGGCGTGAAAGTATCTGCGATACCCTTTCAATTTCAGATTCACGGCCAACAATAGGATCCAATGCACCCATCTCGGCTAATTTGGTTATATCACGACCGAAATTGTCGAGTACAGGTGTTTTGCTTTTTGCGTTTCCTTGTTTTGCGGTACTTTTTGATTGAGAATATTTTTTTTCTTCATCAAAATCATCATCATTCTCATCTGTAAATTCCGCACGGGGATCACTTGATTTTACGATCCCGAGTTCCTGGCGAAATAAATCGTAGTCCACGTCAAATTGATTTAAGATTTGTGTTGCAATATTTTCTTTGTTCTTTAAAATTGAAAGCATCAGGTGTTCGGTTTCGACAGTAGCACTTTTTAATGCCTTTGCTTCAAGTACAGTAACACGTATTACTTTTTCCGCCTGTTTTGTTAATGGCAGACTATTAATGTTGGCAATATTCTTACCGGTTTTATCTTTTACTGCAAGTTCAATTTCTTTGCGAAGCTCATAAAGGTCGATATTAAAACTTTTAAGAATACGGACAGCGGTATTATCTCCTTCCCGGATCAAACCGAGCAAAAGATGTTCGGTGCCGATAAAATCATTTCCCAATCTTAGCGCTTCTTCCCTGCTAAATGAAATGATCTCTTTTACCTGTGCTGAAAAATTGTTATCCATTTATAGATAATTGGTTATTTACAATATTAACAAATAAATTTGGTTCTTTTTCCTTTGTACTTATAAACGCAATGTTGATAAGCTCAGTTATATGAAAGTCAAAATAGATACCAAAGAGAAATTTCATGTCATCACGCTGCCGGGGGGTTCACTTTCTGCTACTATGACAGAAGATTTAGCTGATCGTTTGCTGGCTTACCTGCAAAATGACGTTAAAAACATAGTACTGGTATTAAAAGACATTCAGTCAATTGATAACGCTGCTGCGGAGAAGATTGTTTACATACAACAAAAATTCTACGAGAGTAATGCTTCCTTTGTTGTGTGTGAGTTGCAAAAGCCTGTTGAAGCTTTGCTGGATGAGCTTTCGTTATTGGAAATAATGAATGTGACACCTACGCAAAGTGAAGCTGGTGATATTGTGCAAATGGAAGAAATAGAAAGAGAGCTAATGAACGATCAGGATCAATAATGCAACTTAGTTTCTTTCTTCCTTCGGAAACTTCTGTGATCGGCATATTCTTCAACAAACAGGCAATTTTTACCACAGATATGATCCACGCATCAATTCGGAAATATCTTGCTCAATTGTTAGCTGAAAAACTGAAACGGCCTATCTCGTCATTGGAATTCTTTTCTGTTGGCGGAGGCTCGATCAATCATACATATCAAATTATAGCTGGCAGTGATAAATTCTTTCTGAAATTAAATATTGCTGCAAAATATCCGGCGCTTTTTGAAAAAGAAAAAAATGGTGTTGAATTTATCGGCAATAAAAAAATTATGCTGACTGCTACTACTGTTGATATCGGAATAATAGATGATCAGCAATTCCTTTTATTAAATTGGATCGAAGAAGGATTAAGAACAGATTTGTTTTGGAAAAAATTTGGAGAACAATTAGCCAAACTTCACCATGTCACAAATGAGCACTTTGGTTTTACAGAAGATAATTATATGGGAGCATTACCCCAAATAAACAATTTTAAAACAAACTGGATTGATTTCTTTATTGACTGCAGATTAAAGCCACAAATAAAAATGGCGGTTGAAAAAAGATTACTTCAATCCGGGAATATTTCAAAATTTGAAAAACTCTGCCTCAGGCTTGAATCCATTTTTAATCATGAGAAGCCTTCATTACTTCATGGTGACTTGTGGGGCGGCAATTTTATGTGTAATGAAAAAGCTGAGCCTGTATTAATTGATCCGGCTGTTTATTTTGGTTACCGCAGTATGGATCTTGCCATGACAACTTTGTTTGGTGGTTTTGATAAACGGTTCTATGAATCTTATAATTATCATTTCCCTTTCCCTGCCAATTATAATGAACAATGGGAAATATGCAATCTCTATCCCCTGCTTATTCATTTAAATCTCTTTGGCGCCGGTTATCTTGGACAAATAGAAACGGTGCTACGAAGATTTGATTAACATTAAAATAATTACTGTATCGCATCTGTCAGCATACTTCTTCCTTCGTATTTTCGCTTCATGCTCGCTGTTACCATACTTGGCAATAATTCTGCTGTTCCCGCATTTGACCGGCATCCTACCAGCCAGGTGGTAACTATTGATGGCGCCAATTTATTGGTCGATTGCGGCGAAGGCACACAAATACAAATGATCAATTATAAAATCCGTCGCAGCAAGATCTCTCATATATTCATCTCCCATCTTCACGGCGATCATTATTTTGGTTTGGTTGGCCTGATCAATTCATTCAGTTTATTAAGTCATCAACAGGAATTGCATGTTTTTGGGCCCTCCCCTTTACAGGAAATAATAGAGCTCCAATTAAAAGTTGCAGATACAACACTGACCTACCCATTGCATTTTCATACGATTACCGGTGAAGCAACATTAGTTGACAATGAAAAGATCACTATAAGATGTTTTCCCACAAATCATCGCATAGAATGTTATGGTTTTGTTTTTGAAGAAAAAAAACAGCCCCGCAAGCTTGATGCTGATAAAGCAAAAGAATACGAGATACCATTTTCATTTTATGAAAGATTAAAAAATGGAGAAGATTATATAAAAAAAGATGGAACAGTAATAAAAAATGAATGGGTAACAACCGATGGACCTAAAGGAAAAAAATATGCTTTTTGCGCCGATACAAAATATGATGAAACGATCATTCCGCATATCAAGGATGCCGATATGATCTATCATGAAACTACTTATTTGGATAATCTTCGTGAAAGAGCAGAAGCCAGGTTTCATTCCACTTCAAAACAAGCGGCCTTAATAGCAAAGAAAGCCAATGTAAAAAAACTATTGATCGGACACTTTAGCAGTAAGTATAGTACGCTGGAAGAATTTGAGCAGGAAGCGAGAGAAGTCTTTTTGGATACAGAACTGGCGTTAGAGGGAGTTGCTTATAAGGTATAAATCAAAATTTATATTTGGATTCGTTTTTTATTTTTACTTAATCACCCATTCATAAAACAAAGGAAATTCTTTTCTCCAGGTCGGTTCATTATGCTTACCATTTTCACGAATTATGATCGTTTCTCTTGATCCGGAAACTTTTTTTATTTCTTCATAAGCTTTTTGCATATCTGGAACTATTGTTTCTCCTTCCAGCTTACCTCCATAAAAATAGATATTCGAATTCATTTTGTTTCCTTTTGCCTTTATATCATTAAAAATCCCTGGGCTAATCCAAAAGGATGGAGAAAAAACGCCTGCTCCACCAAAAACACTCGGATATTTCAATATGGCATACATCGAAATGAGCCCACCCATTGAACTACCGGCAACATAAGTATTCTTTTTATCTTGTAGAGTGTGATAATTTTTATCAATAAAAGGTTTTAATGTTTTTACAAGGAAATCAACATAAAGATCTCCTTCACCTTTGCCATATTTTCCCATATCATAAGGACAATATTCATTTATTCGTTTTTGCCCACCATGATCAATTCCTACTACGATGCATTTATTCAGTTTAGTCGAATCAAGAAATTCATCTACTCCCCATTCACCGGCAAAAGAGGTAGCATCATCAAATATATTTTGCCCGTCGTGCATGTATAGAACGGGATATTTTTTTCCTGAACTTTCATAGTCGGGCGGTAAATAGATCCAAATTCTTCTTGTCCTGTTTAATTGAGGAATTAAAAATGCAGTGTCAATTATATGAACATTCTTACTTGCTGTACTTTTTCTTGGCTTTGTTGGAAAACGATCGACCCATTCTTCAACAGCAATTTCAATTGTCTTAGCTGATTCAACTTTCAAACTACGATTCTCAATTCCTGCTCCGCTTTTTTTACATTCTACTTTATCCCAATCTCCCCTTGTTATTTTATATTCATACGAACCTTTGTCCAACTTTAAATTGATGAAGTAGTTTCCATTAGCGTTTTGCTGAAATCTATATTTTTCATCTTGCGGATTCCAGCCATTGAATGATCCTGCTATGTAAATACTACTATTGGAGGGGTGATATTCAGGTATAGACCTTATTTCAATCTTCACAGCATTTTGAGCCATTGCAGCTAAACTAACTAACGAAGCACCT
>Ga0068859_100001760_pt1 | contig 22059 bp, 22 predicted proteins | sample KBSSwiS22_FD_66585 | JGI IMG/M metagenome (GOLD analysis project Ga0068859, IMG submission 66585) | Switchgrass rhizosphere microbial communities from Kellogg Biological Station, Michigan, USA - KBS Switchgrass S2-2 | ecosystem: Host-associated > Plants > Roots > Rhizosphere > Soil ...
TGGTGCCCCGAGAGAGACTCGAACTCCCGACCTGCGGTTTAGGAAACCGTTGCTCTGTCCTGCTGAGCTATCGGGGCACGGCGCGGTTGGTACCGACGGTGCCGGACAGGGTCAATCGCGCCGCGCAAAGCTGACACGCTATCCGGACTGCCGCGTTCGCCCTGCTTGACCCCCGGTCGCGCGCAGCCGAAGGTCGCTAACCATGCGCGGCGGGGCTCAGCAGATCGGTTTGGACGGCCGCACTTGGTGGCAGACCGCGATCGTCACGCTATTGCTGCTTTGGCCCTTGGTCCTGTTCGGCCACCCCGGCTACTTCAACGATTCGCTATCCTATTATCGCGGCGGCAAATTCGCCGTCGGCTATGTGCTATCCAAGACGTCGGAAGCAAAGGCGGCGCCGCAAGCCTTCGGGCAAGCCCATGCGCAACCAGCCGTCGCGCCGGCCCAAGGTGAGACGTCCGCCGCCCACGCGGCCCCCGCGGGCGACGCCAAGGGCGCGCGGTCGGTGTTCTACAGCGTGCTGACCTATTTGTTTTCCTGGCCGGGCGTGAGTCTCTCGGCGCTTGCGGTGCTGCAAGCGGCCGCCTGCGCGTTCGTCATGCTGATCGCCGCACGCGTGCTCGCGCGCGACGCGTCCGGCGTCTACGCAGCAGGAATCACGGCCTTTGTGGCACCGGCGGCGATCTTTTGCTGCTACGCGATGCCCGACATCTTCGCCGGCATTCTGGTGCTGTGCGTGGTCATCCTGGCGCTCGGGTTTTCGGCGCTGTCGCTGGCTGCTCGCGGGGCGGTCGGTGTCCTTTCGATCGCCGCGATTGCGTTCCACGCGAGCCATGTCCCGCTCGCCATCGCGCTGGTGCCGATCGCCCTGGCCATGCATTTCTATGTCGCCCGGCCGAGCTTGCGCGCGGCAGTCATGCTCGGCGGCGCACTGTTGTGCGGCATCGTCGTGGCGATTGCTGCGACGATGGTGGCGAGTTGGGTCGGCTATGGCCAGGCGAGCATCGCGGCGAAGCGGTTTCCGCTCACGCTCGCACGGTCGATCGAGGACGGTCCCGCGCGCTGGTATCTGCAAGAGGAATGCAAGCGGCCGCGCTACGCGGTGTGCGAAGTCTTTGGTACCGACCTGCCGACCAACGCCGGCGCGTTCCTGTGGGGCCCGACCGGCCTCGACGAGCGCGCTACGCCCGCGCAGCTCGAGCGTGTCCGCGCCGAGGAGCAGGCCATCGTGCTGCGGGCGGCGTTGCGCTATCCCGGCCAGCAGACATCGAGCATCGCCGCGAACCTGCTGCGCCAGCTGGTTTCCTTCTCGAGTATCGACGTCCGCTTCGACTGGCGAATCGTCGAGACCAACGGCAAGCTCGACTTCGTGACGGGAAGCGCGAGCAGGCGGCCGCTCGCGGTCACGATCAACTGGATCGCCACGATCTTCGCGAGTGCGGTCGCATTGCTGGTGCTGCTCCTGCGGTTCCGGCATGCGGACCGCGTCGAGCGCGCGGCGACGGTGCTGCTGCTCGCCGGCCTGATCCTCAATGCGGCGATATGCGCCATCTTTTCCGGCGTGGCGGACCGCTATCAGGCGCGCGCGATCTGGATCCTGCCGTTCGCAGCGATGGTGATCGCGGGTCGGCCGATCATCGAAGCGGTTCGAAGGCGCGGCATAATCCAGCGTAATAAGCCCGAGTGACGCCGCCGTTCAGCGCCGCTGGACGTGCCACCATTGGCCCATCGCTTCGAGCAGCGACATGTGGAACCCTCGCGCCGATACATAGCCATAGGCAGCAAGGTCGCGTGCTTGCTCGCCTTGCTCGGCGTTCGAGATGCGAAGCACGCGCGAATATTCGACACAGGCTTCCGATGCGAGGAACGGCCGCAAGTGCCGCGCATCCCAGCGTTCGGACCCCGGACGCCATGGCATGATCGTGACTTGGCGTCCCGCATGCTCGACTTGCACCGCTTCAGGGCGCGACTCTGCGATACGCTGCTCGGCCGCCTCGATCCCTTTCGCGAGATCGACCGTAAGAGTGACGGGCTGTTGATGTTCGTCTCGGTTGGCGAGCACGGCCCAGTTGCGCCGATCCTTGAGTTCTCCCGCCGCGCCCACAAGGTACCAATATTGACGCAGCGCGCCGTGCAGCTTGCGAAACGGCCCTCGCAACCGACGGCGTCGGCATGACTGCAACAACGAAAGGACGAGCTTTGCGAACACGGCTCCGAGCCACGGCGCGTCGAACGCCATCCACGCCAAGCGTTTGGTGAAGCCTCCCGCGGCATGGAGCTCGACGATCGGAAGTTCCTGCCGCATCGCCGGGTGCTTTCGCGCCATGCGTACGTCTGAACACCCCTCCTCCCGCGCACGCGCGTATCCGGCTTCGAGGGTCGCAGTCTCATGCTCGTAATGCCAGCCTTGCGCGCCGGGAAGGTAGACGATCGGCGTCCCATGGGCGATCAGCCGCACACCCAATTCCCAATCCTCGCGCGCGCGCTCGAATGTGGGGTCGAGCCCCCCAAGTTCGTGCCAGAGCTTCGCGGGCATCGAAAAATTGCCGGTCAACAGGTCGCGAAAACTGGTGCGGTGACCGTCGCGCGCCAGTTCGGCGAAATGCGCTTGCCACCAGCTGCGTGCCTCGAGGCGGAACGGATCGGGAGACGCGTGCGGCACCGGCGGATAAGGACCGATCGCGACCCGCGACTCACCGCCGTCATGTGCGTCGCTATGTGTGGCCACGAGTTCGGGCACTGGTTCGACGTCGTCGTCGAGAAACACGAGAAGCGGCGCCCGCGCTACCGCGGCCCCTTCATTGCGCGCGATCGCAGGACCGCGGCCGGGGAGCTCGACCAGGCGGATAGGAAATGCGGATTCAAACGCTGCGACCGCTGCAACCGTATCGTCGCGGCAGCCATCGGCGACGATTACGCATTCCATGCGGCTGCCTGCGAAGCTTTGCCGGCGCAGCGCTTCGAGTGTCGACAGCAGCCGTGCACGGCGGTTATGCGTCGGGATGACGATGCTGACCAACGGCACTTCAGGATCCGGCATGGCGCAGCTTTCTGAGTGCGGCGCGGTAGCGCCCCGGTCCCGCCATTGCCCCGCGGATCTGCGTGACGGCGACATTGAACGGCAAGTCGCCCTTTTGGCCGATCGAATCGCGAAGCTGGCTCAGGCGTTGCCTGAGCCACCACGCGAGGAAGCCGATCCCCGCCCATTCGCGCTCGTAGAACAGCGACTTGGTAAGGATCGCGAACGCGGCGACTTCATAGCCATAGATCTGGCGCTGCAGCTCCTCCATACTCCGACGGTGGCGATGCCAGTTGAGTGCCTCGGGGTCATAGACGATCTGCCAGCCGGCATTCAGGATGCGTCGGAACATGTCGCTGTCGCCGCCGGCCAGCGACTGCGTGCCGGCGTCCAGCGCTTCGTCGAACAGCCCCACTTCGGCGAACACGCGCCTGCGTAGCGCCATGTTCACGCCAGCCCCCGCGTACCAGCCGTGAAACGGGTCGCAATTGGCAGCGTCATAGACCATGCGCTTGAATCCGCGGCCGAACCCGCCGACGCGCTGGAATGCGATCTGCGCTTCGGATTCGAGCTCCATCGCCATGGTCAGGCCACCGGCGGCCATCACCAGCGGGTCGCCAAAATTGCGACCGAGATTGCGCAGCCACAGCCGGTCGGGCGCCGCGTCGTCGTCGATGAAGGCAATGATCTCGCGCGTGGTCTCCGCAATCGCACGATTGCGCGCGATGTCCAGGCCCGGCCGGTCTTCGCGCACGTAGCATACGCCGGGAAATCGCTCGACCACCTGACGCGTGGCGTCGGTGCGCGAGGCATTGTCGATCACCGTGTAGCGCTGTCCGTCGTCGGGCATGGTCATCAGGTCCGACAGGCATTTCGCCAGGTCGTCGGGGCGGTCGCGCGTGCAGATCACCACGTCGATCGACGGCAGCACAGGCGTCTCCGGCTCCGGACGCAATCCGAGCCGATAGGCGACCCATGCTTCCCAGAACGCCGAGTCCGCCGCTTCGGTCAAACGCTCGAACAACGGAATTTTCGCGTCCCAATCCTTGAACGACAGCACTGCCTGGCCGCAGGGACGCCCCGCGATACGCAGCAGCACGACCGCGCCGGCATACGATTCGACGTCGATCGCCGCTGGCAGGTCGAGCACATCGAGATCGAGGACGGCGAGCCCGGAGGACTTGGCCGGACCCGGAGGAACGGGGATATCGGACATCAGGACACCTACCGCTTGAGCCACTGCATCGGCGGCAAGAGGTACCCTCTCCCCCAGAACAGGCTGGTGATGGTGAAGGGATAGGCGTCGGCATGATAGTCATGCACGATCCGCCAGTCCTCGGAATAGATTCCGATGGAAGCGAAATACGACCCTCCGGCAAGATCGACGCGGTCGAAGCGCAAATCGATCGTTTGCCGCGTTGGCAGTGCCTCAATCGGAATCCCCGCGGCCTGGGTGTCCACTTCCAGGCAGAGCGTACCATCCGGCGTGTAGATCGCGACTTGCAGACGCACGACAGTGGCTTGCGTGCGTGCCAGATAGCCGATGCGTATGGTCAAGGCCTCGCCGGCAGCGAAATCTTCTCGTGCGAACTCATCCGAGCCGAGCAGCGCCACCGAACTGATCTCAACGTCGCGTGACCCGAAGCGATTGCGGTCCTGCTCTAGCAGGGGCTTCGCGCCCTCTGTCCGAGGGAGGTCAATTTCGGCGGGCGCGCTCAAGTTTTCCATGGCGGATGCGTACAACGCGAGCGTCTTCTCCGTCGCGCCATAGGCTACGACTTTGCCATCCTTGAGAAACAGAACTTCATCGCACCACTCGCGGATCTGGTCGATATCGTGTGAGACGAGAAAGATCGTGCACCCCTGCCGCTGAATTTCCCGAATGCGATTGAAGCACTTGGCCTGAAACGCCATGTCCCCGACCGCAAGAACTTCATCGACCAGCAAGATATCAGGATCGATGTGCACGGCCACGGCGAATGCGAGACGCATCTTCATGCCGGTGCTGTAGGTTCGGACGGGGCGGTCGATAAACTCTTCGAGTTCCGAGAAACCGAGTATCGCCTCGAAACGTTCCTCGACTTCGCGGCGCGTCATCCCGGCAATCACACCGAGCAGGAACACATTTTCTCGCCCAGAGAGATCATCCGTGAGCCCGGCGCTGATCTCGAGCAGCGCGCCGATGCGACCATGCACTTCGATCGTGCCTTCGTCCGGCCGTCCGACGCCGCCGATCAGGCGAAGCAACGTCGACTTGCCCGCGCCATTGCGCCCCACCACACCGACCGTGCGGCCCTTTCCGACGCGGAAACTGACGTCGCGAAGTCCCCAGAAATAGCGGTCGGATTGCCGATGCGATCGCGCCACGACGGCGGCCTTGAGCGTTCGCTGGCGGTCGGGACTTACGATACGGAACCGTTTGCCCAGCCCGGCAACGGTGATCGATCCGCGCGCGCGTGCCTTGAGGATGGAAGCCTGCACTATAGCTCCTCGACAAAGCCGGCGCTCTGGCGCTCGAAGATCCAGATTCCGAACGCCATCACGACCAGCGAGATCAGGAGGACCACGCCGAGCGCAGCAAAATCGGGAAAGTCACCGTCAATCAATATCGTGCGATAGCCTTGCAACACGTGGGACATCGGATTGAACCACAGGATCCCGCCGAAGCGTTCGGCAACCAGCCTCGGATTATAAAACACCGGGGTCAGATAAAAGGCGAGCATCATCGCGATGTTCGCGGCATCCTGCGTATCGCGAAAGCGCACGTGGGTCGCCGCGAGGACGTACGACAGGCTGAGCGTGAATACGGCCTGGACGAACATCACCAACGGCAGCGCCACGATCGCGACGCTGATCGTCCGGAGATCGATCCAAGCGACGAGGATCAGCAACGGTAGCGCGACCAGAAAATGAATCCCCTCGCCCACCACGATCAACACGGGCAGGATCTGGACCGGAAATCCGGGTCGGCGTACCAGTTCGGGATTGCCGGTAACCGAAACCGATGCACCGCTCACCGCGCCGCCGAACCACGCCCAGACCAGGACGCCGGACAACAGGAACGTCGTGTAATGCGGGATGCCGAGCGGCATCACGCTTCCGAACAGGAAGAGGAAGACCAGGAGTTGGCTCAGTGGGCGCAACAGCGACCAGCCGACTCCGAGATAGGAGCGGTGATACCGGAGCTTGAAATCGCGCGCGATCAGCTCGCTCAGCAGATCGCGGAGGTGAATGGCCTGACGTACGCGCAACCTGTTTCCCCACCCGCCCAACGCCTACCACTGCTCCCTGCCGGGAACAGTAGAACGAACGTTCACTCTCGAAAGTCAGGTCGACCCGCCTCTCCCTGCATGGCCAACTTGCATAGAAGGTCACGACCGAAAATGAATTACAATCGAAATGTGCCGACCGAATTGACCCGGGCGTTTGAATTTGATCCGAAACCGCTAAAGTCCCTTTGGGATCGTGGCTATAGGTGGATTACCCGAGGTCGGCCGGCCCTCTAGATCACCATTCGGGCAAATTGCGGATGAACGCTTCAAGCGGTTGCTGACCTTCGACCTCGACGCGCGACAGCGCTAGATTGCGCTCGAAGCGCGTACTCGCGGCGCAATTGGTCGTCAGACCGTGTCGATAGCCGCACGCAGCCGCGAGATGTTCCACGATCTCGTCATAGCCGCCCGATGAATAGGCGATCGCGTCGATCGTGACGCCCAGTTCGCGCGAGAGACGCGCTTTGGAATCCCACAACTCTTCCGCGATTTCGGCGGGGGACAAGCCAGTCAAATGCCGATGCGTCACGCCGTGCGAGCCGATCGTTATTCCGGCGTCGCGCAGGCGGCGCAGTCCGTCCCAGTCAATCAGCGGCAGCGCCTGCCCGCTCCAGCTGTCCCAATCGGCGGACTTGCCCACTTTATCGGTCGGGACGAACAGGCTGGCGGTGAAACCATAGCGGCGCAGGATCGGTAGCACCTGCTCTTCGAACTCGGCATAGCCATCGTCGAAGGTGATATGCACGCGACGTCCTGGGAGATGGCCTCCGGCCGCGCGCGCCTGGCGCCACTCCTCCAGCGTGGCGGTCTCGAAGCCGGCGCCCCGCAGATACCGCATCTGCGCGTCGAATTGCGCCGGCGAGACGCGCCAACGCGCCAGCGCTTCCGGACCCTGCTCGCTCACCGCGTGATACATCAGGATCGGCAGTCGATAAGTGACCACAGGAATGTCGACGACCCGGATCGCATCGCCCCCTCCTTCCCAGCGAAAATGCTCGGCCACGTCCTTCTTCGGCATTGCAAACTGGGCCTCGATGACCTCTCGAGGCTCGGGCGCAGCGCGTCGATGCAGGAGGCGTTCCAACGTCCCTTGCTTGCGGAAGAGCTGAATCCGATACAGCGTCGTTTGAAGTTCCTTTTCGAAGACCAGGCCCGACACCTCGGCGAATGTTTCGCCGATCTTCTTGGCGCCATAGGGCATCTGCCAATCGAACCCGGGAGCATCGGGATCATCGACACAAAGGTTGGCATGCGCGGTGATCAGATACCCGCCGCTTGCGAGCGCGCCTGCCAGCTTTCGGGCAACCCGTCGGAGGCCGTCGACGTCTTCCATGAAATAAAGGAGTTCGCTGCAGACGATGAGGTCGAACCCGCCGGCAATGTCGTCCGACGCGAGGTCCAGCTGCTGATAGCGGATGTTTGTCATCCCCGCGCAGCGCTCGGCGGTTCGGGCGAGCGCGATCTCCGAGATGTCGGCGACCACGAGCGTCCCCACGAGCGGCGCCAGCTGTTGAGTGAAATGGCCTTCGGCGCAGCCGACTTCCAGTACGCGCTTGCCCGTCAAAGGGGGAAGGATGCTCAACGTCTGTTCGTATTTCGTCTGCTCGTACGGCGAGCAATAGCTCCAGGGATCGGCGCCCTTTGCGAACAGCGCCTCGAAATGATGCCGGCCGTACACGTAACCCTCGCGGGCCGGAGCTTGACCCGGCGCCGCGTCGATTCGCGTCGTCCCTCTGGTCATCAGCTCAGGCAAATACAGCACGGTACGCGCCGTCTCGCCGGTCTGCACCAACGGCGTGCCCGGTGCGACGCCCTCCGGAATTCGCTCCGCCAGGCATGCCGGAAGCGCGGCGCGGCGATCGTCGTCGGCCGCGTCGTTCGTGCGCAACGAACCGATCAGCAGGGCTCCTTCCACACGTGAGACGCGCCCACTCGCTCGCTCGTGCCTGACGGCGCGCAACCGTTCCGCCAGCGCAAGCGACGGGTCGCCCTCGTAACCGACGATTGCCTCGCGTACCGCGGCCTTCGCCAATTCCATCTTGCCGCGATCGAGTGCGGTTGCCCGCAACAATCCCCCGCTCAACTGCCGACCACCGACCGACAATCGCGTCAGGAACAAGGGCACGCCCCCGATCCGCATCTCCACGTCGACTTCTTTCGCCTCGACTTCGACTCTCGACGCAATGGGTCCTTCGACATCGACGGCGAGCGGTTGTGCGCTTGCGGAGCCGCAAACGAGTAGTTCGGGCGAATCCGCGGCCTGGCTGTAGAGTGCGTCGAGATTCCAATCAGGTAGACCCGTCAATTCCTGAGCAAAGACGGCCCAGCCAACACGATTGTGCAAACTGTCATCATCGATCGGGTTCGCGGGATATCCGCCTCCCAGCCGGACCGCCCCGCGAAATATCGCCCACCCCTCTGCTTCTTCGATTGCCGAAAGCTGCGGATATACCTGCCGCGCGAACAATGCCTCGAGCAGCGGCCAGGCGTGCGTCGCGGCGATCGCATCCTTGATCACCAGCGCATGCACGCGTCCCTCGAACGCAGGAAGCGCAAGCGTTCCGAGCAGCGCGCCTTCATGAAAGACATAAACGATCAGTCGATCCGCGGCCCCGGTTGCGATGTCCGTCAACGGCTTGGTTACTTCGACGCCGATTGCCGCAGTCGCGCCGAAGGTCATCCTTCGCTTGTCATTGTCGAACCGACCCGCGAGCAATCGGACGATTCGTGCCTCGATCGCTGTCCGGACCCGCGTGGCCAGCCCCGCCGCGCCGGTGCGCGCTTCCAACGCGGCGAGGAAGGCAAACATCCCATCGGCGACTTCAGGCCAAAGCGTTTCCCATGCCGTTATCGGCAAACAGCGTGCCAACGGAATGCCGCGAAGCAGCACGTCGGCGATATCGTTGCTCTCGATGAGCGGCACACTGCCTGGATCCAAAACGTTAAGTAGCGCTGTTGCGTCATGGCCATGGGCGAGCTCCACCGCCGCCGCCCAGATCACCATGTGCGCGCGAGCGTCCGCCAACCCGGAATTGTCCCGGCCCATGCGGTTTCGCTCCGGGACGTTGCTCGCATTCAGGCGCGCGTCACTCTCGTGCCCCCTCGCCACGACCGCGAGCGCGTCTTTCAGGAACTTCGGTCCGTCGAACCAGCTCAGCTTGTTGCGCAGCCGATAGGTGACGAGATGCGCATCCAGTGCGAGGAATTTGCTGCCCAGCCGTGCAATGCGTTGCCACAGGTCGAAGTCTTCCGACGTGGTCAGCGTCTCGTCGAACGCACCTGCCTGCCTGACGCAGCTGTGGCGAACCACGCAGGCGTGGATGTGAAACGCGCAGTAGCGGGCGAAATGCGCGAAAAGGTCTGGAGCGGGCTCCTCGCAACGAGCGCGGCCGATCGGGTTGCCCTCCCAATCGGTGTAGATCCAGCCGCAGTGCACGGCATCCGCCTCGGGCGCTTCGGCCAGCGCTCCCATCATGCGTTCCAGCATCGACGGATCGAGCCAATCGTCCGCGTCCAGGAACATCATCCATGTCCCCTCGACATGCGACAAGCCAAGATTGCGTGCGGCACTCACGCCCCGCGCGGGGCCATCCACCACGGCGATCCGATTGTCGCGGTCGGCATAGGCGGTGGCTATTGCCCGCGTGGCATCGGTCGACCCGTCATCGATGATGATCGCGCGCCACGCAGTCCAGCTTTGCGCAACAAGCGAGTCGAGCGTCTGCCCCAGCGTTTCCGAGGCATTGCGCGCCGGTATCAGGATCCATGTCGGATCGGCGTCTCCGTCCCGGACGGAATGTGCGGGCATTTCAGCAGAGGGAGACAAGGGGACGATGTGCTCCACCGAGTGTTGTCATCGAGAACGCGAGACTCGTTCCTTCATGATGGTTGGGCGGAACGATGGCAACTTGTCTGAAAGCGTCATCGCGGGACAATATTTCCCTGCGATCGACTTGGTTCTGTGGAGCGACGATTTCGGCACAGTTGGGGGCGCGTAATGGGTAGGCAGGCGCGCGCGGGTGGCATATCCATAAAATGAACCTTCCTCTCCACGGGCACCCGATCAATCGATGACGAAGACGCCGTTGAAGCTCGCCGTGCCCTTGCTCGCCGCTTTGGCACTCGTATCTGCCTGTTCAGGAGTCGTCCCGGTCGATCCGGCCGCCGAGGCAAAGCAGGCCGAAGCCGAGTTCCGCCGAGGCAATCTTCCTTCCGCCCGGCGACATATCCGGGCCGCGATCGCGGTACGCGACGACGTGAGCGCCTATTGGCTGCTGTCCGGGCGAATTGCGAAGGCGGATTATGAGGACTGGGCGGCCTACCAGGCATATCAGACGGCGCAGCTCCTCGATCGCGGCAATCTCGAGGCGCTCGAAGTCCTGTGCTCGGTCGGCGCCAGGCTCGCGCCCATGGACGAAGTCGATGGCTATGCCGACCAGCTGTTGAAGCTGCGGCCGAACAGCCAGTCGGCATTGCTAGCCAAGGGTTTTGCGGCGGTACGACGCGGCGATGTCGCCGTGGCGGACGGCTTCGCGGATCGCCTGCTGTCGAAGTCCCCGCAAAACGCCGGCGGGTTGGTGCTCAAGGCGCAGGTCCTCGTTCGCCAGAACCGGCAGGCCGAGGCCGGACCCTTGCTCGAGAATGCGCTCAAGACCCTGAACTACGCGCCGGGCACGGGAGAATTGCTCGAGGCATTGATTCGCCTCTACGCCTTCCAGCTCGATCGGCCGAAATACGAAGATGTCGCCATCAAGCGGTCCTATTTCCAACCCGACAATATCGAGGCGCAACTCGAAGTCGCGCGTCTTTATTATGAGGACGGCGTGCCGAACGATGCGCGCGAACGACTGGCCGGGCTGATGGCGAAACGGCCGAATGATCCGCGGGTGCGGCAAGCGATCGTCGAACTCTGGGTAACGCAGGGCAAGGCAGCGATGCCGCTCGACCGGCTGGTTGCCGACGGGCAGCGCACATCGCGCCTGATGCGCACGGCATATGCCGCCTATGCCAATGCGATCGGTCGTCCCGATCTCACGCGCACGCTGTTGGCGAAAGACGTAGCGGAGGACCAGACGGACGACGCCGGTCACATCGCCAAGGCCGAGTTCGCGCAGGCGCTCGCCCAGAGCGGTGACCGCGCGCAAGCGTCCCAGATGCTCGACCAGATCCTGTCCGCCAATCCCGATCAGCCCGATGCGTTGGTCGTCCGCAGCAAAATCGCGCTCGCGACCGGCGACAGCGATGCCGCGCTCGCGGATGCGCGCCGGGCGGCAGGGAACGATCCCAGCGACGTGTCGGCCCAGCTCGTACTTGCCGACGTGCTCGAGCGGCGGTTCGAATCCGACCTCCTGATAAGCGCGTTGCGCAGTGCTCGCGTGGCGAGCCCGCGTAATGTGCGCCTCGCTGCGCGCCTTGCGGAGGCACTGATCGCGCGGAACCGAAAACGGGAAGCTGCCGAGGTTATGAAGGATCTAGCGCGCGAATCGCCGATCAGCCTCCGCGTCGAACAGCTTCGTGCAGCGATCTGCCCAAGGACGGGCGTCGCCGATTGTGCCACACCGGTTCCGCCGGATCCGGTCCGAACGATCATTTGAGTCGGGGCACCGTGTCCGGCCGGTTTCACTGCGCTCCGCTTGCGGGTCGGTCAGCCAGGCTCGCCGATCACGAAAAACTTGCCGGCAACGGGTGCTGCCCCCCTTCCCCGCTTCGCATCTCTGCGGTGATCTGACCAGGTTCTGGGTATTTCGCGGCGTAGCAGATCGATCCCCAGTCGCGGCGACCGGGCAGCCGCGCGCAGGACAAGCTGGGGGAGTTGTTTCGGCTGGTCGGTCAATATCGCCTTGCGCACCAGCCAACGCGCGAAGTGATCGAGCCCTGCGGACAAAGTTTCGACCTTGTCGGGATGGCGCGCGCGCATCTCGTCCACTACGAGCAGCCACGAGCGCAGCATCCGCGGCAGGTTGCTCGACATGTTGTTGGCGAGTTCGCGGTAGCCGATCAGATATCCCGGCGCGACGGCGAAGTCGAAATGTTCGGCGACGCGGCAGTAGAACAATATGTCCTCGCAGCCTTGCGCGCCGGCCCGGTGCAGCGCCGGCTCGAATCCGCCCGCAGCGTCGAACGCCGCCCGCCTGACCAGCACCGAACTGCCATTGCCGATGAAATTCTCGCGAAACAGCGCGCCCAGGACATCGCCCTGGTGGGTCGGTCCCGGCCATTCGGCCGTGATACGACTCTCGCCATCGATTACCGAATACCAGCTGTAGACCAGCCCGGTCCTGCTCCCCGCCGCACGCAGTGCCGCGAGTTGCCGCTCGGTCTTGTCCGGCGTCCAGAGATCATCGGCATCGACGAAACTGAGCAGTTCGCTCCGCGCGAGGCGCGCCCCGGTATTGCGCGCGATCGCAACGCCCGCATTGTCCTGCCGATGCACGCGAATCCGGGAGTCGAGCGTCGCGTGACGCCGCGCGATGTCGCCGGTGTCGTCCCTCGAACCATCGTCGACGACGATGATGTCCAGCTTCGCCCAGCTCTGCGCGCGAACGCTGCGAAGTGTCTCGTCGATGGTCGCACCGGCGTTATAGGCCGGTATCACGACGGTGACGAGTTCGCTCAAGCCCACCTCGAACTGCGCGTGAAATGCCAGGCGAGCGCCTGACGACTCGATGGGCCTATCTGCCGAGCGAAAGGAAGGCAACCGCTCGCGGGCGAGTTAGCGGCACGCCGGCCAGCCGCAACGCCAGCCCCGATTCCGTTGAGCAGCGTCCGGTCCCCCGTCACGGGAGGAAAGAGAAAGGACGACTGCCTTCCATCTCCGCGTCGCGCAGATGGGTCAGCTGCTGCTTCCTCAGTCCGATCATATCCAGCAGACTCTGAAAGGAAATCTGAAGCCGCTGCAGATGGGCCCGGCGCAACAGGGGATTGAGAAACCACAGAGGATTGAGAACATACGCCTTGAACGCGTATTTGGTGAATATGACGAAATGACCGTTCCGCGCGAAGGCAGGCAATAGCCATGCCGTCATCATCGTCGTGCCATCACGCAACGTCCGCTTTGGCACGTCGGGATATCGCGACGAAACATAATCAATGACATCGTGGACCGCGCGCAGTTGGCGGATCGGGTTCTTCTGCGACATGCTCGTCGCAATGAAGCGGTAGCCCACCAGGTGACGCGGAACGAGCACAGCGTTCGCTCGCTTGGACAACTGCAGAATCAGCTTCCAATCCTCCGCGCCATGAAGGCCGGCCTTCCCCATCTCCTCGTCGAACGCTCCCGCTTCCGCGAGCGCCTCCGCACGGAAGACCGCCGCGCTCCCACATCCGACCGAGTTCACGCTCAGCAGCCCGACGAAATCATGGCGAGGTGGCGTGCGGGGAACGACATAGGGAAACAGCAGATCGTCCTGATCCATGCGAAACGAATAGGCGAACGCAAAAGGCGCCGCTGGATCGTGCGCCAACGCGTCGACACAGGCTTCGAGGAACTCGGGATGCCAGAGGTCGTCGGCGTCGATCGGCGCGATCAGCGCGGCGCGCGCTTCGGCAATTCCGCGATTGCGAGCGCCGGCGAGACCGCGGTTTTCCTGATGGATCACTCTGATCCGGTCATCCGTCTCAACGAACGGCGCGACGACGGCCATCAGATCGTCGGTCGACCCGTCATCCACGACGATGATTTCGATCTCGCTCAGTGTCTGGCGCGTGACCGACGACAGCGTGCGGCCGATTACCCAACTCGAGTTATATGTCGGAATCACCACCGAAACCTTGGGCACTTGGGCGCGCATATTGGCTCGGGACAGCTACCGCAAATGCTCGAAGGGGCCAGCCGACGCGAGCGGACCATTTCGCCGCAAATCGTTGGCGACCATTTCGATCCCCTCGCGCAGCGAAATCCTTGGGTTCCAGCCCAGCGTCTGAGCAGCGCGGCGTGGGTCGCCGCAGAAACCCTGCACGTCGAATGCGCGTGCCGCCACCTCGCGAACCGTCGACTTGGATCCGGCCACCGTCACGGCGAGCTGCGCCAGTTCGGCAAGCGAGGTCGCGATGCCGGTGGTCAGATGCACCGGCGGAATGTCCTCGGAACCGTCGTGGAGGAGATGGCAGACGTCCAATAGGGCACGGGCGACGTCGTCGACATGCACGAAGTCGAAATAGTGATCGCCGCCGGTGATCTCGATCGCGTCGCCGTTCAGCGCGCGTTGCATCAGTGCGGGTACCGCGCGGTCCGGGTGATCGGCTCTCCCGCCATAGACGTTCGACAGTCGCACGATCGCCGCCCTGAGCCCCATGGCTTGCGCCTGCTGAACGAGGCGCTCGCCTTCGAGCTTCGACTTCCCATAGGTGTTGACCGGATCCAGCGGATCGCTTTCGACTACCTGTGCGCTGCGCGGATTGCCGTAGACTTCGCGCGAACTCGCAAACACGAGCCAGGCGTTGGGATTATAGGCGCGAAGCGCTTCCAGGATGGCCGCGGTCCCGTCGACATTCACCGCTTCGCACAGGTCGGGATCCGCTTCGCCCCATGCCACGCGCGAAATCGCCGCGAGATGGACAACTCCGTCGACGTAGGGGAGCATGTCCTTCAAGTCGCGGGTACGCCGTATGTCCTTGGAATCCGCTGCCCGGATATCCACCCCGGAAACGTGAACCGGCGTCGCTCGACACAGATCACACAGGGCCGATCCCACTAAACCCTCTTGGCCGGTAATGAGTAACCGCATGGACACACGCTTTTCCTTTTCGCGAGTTTTCTCTCCGGACCCTCAGGAATAAACGAAAAGAAGCTACATCAGAGAGATTATTCTCATTAGTAGGAAAATATAGTAATCACATAGGTAATTTTACGTAATTTCCGTCTCAAATATGCTCCATACCGGACTTTCAAATCTCCGGACAAATATTCCGTTCTATCGGTGACGACTTAGCCGCCAACCGTTTAGGAACTACAATCCATTGAAGCCGGCATACACGAGAGTTGCAAGCGGAGAATTTGCTTTCAAGGGAGCAAATCTGGGCGCGATCCGCGGCAATCCATTGCCAATTCGGGAGTTTGATCCGAAACGGACCGATGTCTCTGAAAATATACTTCGTTAAGTATCGGAAGTCACAAAGCGGTTTCGCTCGAACTATCTATGAATTTCTAAATAAGAACCGGTTAACGCCACCGCCCTGTTAGTTACTGATGATCGAAAAACGGGACGTCTCGGTTTGAAACACTCCACGGAAATGAACGAAATGTCCCGCGACGGACTGTCTTCAGCCCACGCCTTCGAACAGTGCGAGAATGTCACACGAGACTCTGGCACCGTAACGATATGAAAATGTTTGGTTTGACGCTTGCAAAAAGTGCAATCGACGTGAAGCGCCGCCGATTGCGTCCTATTTCATGCCGATCGCCGAGTTCGCGCCGGCGACCTTTGCCTTTGACTCGTCCCAACGACGCAGACCGGACCAATGTGAGAAATTGGCTGGAGTCGGTCGCAGGATTTTTGTCGACAGAGTCAGTTGCGCGCCTCGGGCGGCACCACTGGAAAGGGTAGCGGCGCCACCGGCACGCCTTCGTCGACCAGCGCTTTGGCCTGCTCGGCCGTCGCCTGGCCATGGATCGTCGCCATGGGTTCGTCCCCCAAATGCATGGCGCGCGCCCGATCGGTGAATGCCAGGCCGACATATTCCGAACGCTCGAGGACTTTGGCCTGCGCCGCGGCCATGGCGGCGAGCGCAGCCTTGACCGCCTCGGGTGACGGGACCTCGTCGCGTTGCGGTGGCGCCGCCTGCACGGATAGACCGCGGTTGCTCTTGGCTGCGACATTCGGCGCCATCACTGCCTTGCCGATCGCGGTGTCGCCGCACAGCGGACAGGCGATCAGCTTGCCCGCGCGCTGGTCCTCATAGGCCTGGCTGGATCCGAACCAGGCTTCGAACACATGACCGATACCGCATTTCAGGTCGAATACGATCACAGTGCCTCGACCTCCGGTATCGCGCGGCGGTGCTTGAGCACCGGCACACGACTACGCGCCGCTTCGATTCGAGCCGAATCGATCTCGGCAAAGCCGACGCCCGCCGTCTCGCCCATGTCGAGCAGCACGTCGCCCCACGGATCGACCGCAAGACTATGACCATAGGTCGCGCGGCCGTCCGGGTGCTCGCCAGACTGTGCCGCCGCGATGACGAATGCCGCCGATTCGATCGCGCGCGCGCGCAATAGCACGTGCCAATGCGCCTGCCCCGTCGGCCGCGTGAACGCGGCGGGGACCGCGAGCAATGTCGCGCCAGCGTTGCTGAGCGCACGGAACAGGTCGGGGAAACGCAGATCGTAGCAGATCGCCAGCCCGAGCCGGCCTAGCGGCGTCGCCACCGTCACGGCGCGCTCGCCGCCCGCGTAGGTCGCGGATTCGCGCCAGCTTTCGCCGGTCGGCAAATCGACGTCGAACAGATGCATCTTGTCGTAATGGGCCCGGATTTCGCCGCCGCCATCGATCACGAAACCGCGATTGGCGAGCCGGCCATCGTCGCGCAGCAGCGCAAGACTCCCGAGGTGCACCCAAACGCCGTGTTTCGCCGCAGCGTCGCGCACCGCCGCGAGCACGGTGTCGTCATCCTGCGCGCGAAGCTTGGGCGCGGCGCGCGCGCGATCACGATCCAGCAGGCCCGACATTTCGGGTGTGAACAACATCGCCGCGCCGCCCGCCTTGGCCTGGGCCACTGCCGCGGTCAGCGTTGCGGCATTCTCGACCGGCTCGACGCCGCTGGTCATCTGGAGGATCGCGGCCCTCATGCGGTGAGGAGTGCGTCCAACGCACCGCGTCGCTCGAGCGCGACGAGTTCGTCCGACCCGCCGACGTGCTTTCCGTCGATGAAGATCTGCGGAACCGTGGTTCCGCCGTGCGAGCGCTCGATCATCTCGGCGCGCCGCGGACCGCCCATGGTGATGTCGACTTCCTCGAACGCCACGCCCTTTTCGGCCAGCAGCGCCTTGGCCCGGTAACAATAGCCGCAAAAGGCCTTGGTGTAGATTTCGACTTTCGCCATCTCGTCCTCCGAACTGTGGTGCGAGGCGTCACTTGTCAATCCAGGTCCTCGTCGGAGAGAACGCGCGCCCAGCAAAGAAGGATCACCTTGGCGGCACCGGCGCGCTTGAGCGTACGGACGCACGCGCCGGCAGTCGCGCCGCTGGTATAGACGTCGTCCACCAGCACGATCGTCTTGCCCCGCAGCTTGGGCTTGCTTCTCGCATCGACTGCGAACGCTCCCGCGACTGCCTGCGTCCGTGCCCGGGCGCCTAGTCCGCGCAGCGATGGCGTAGCCTTCTCGCGTCGCAACAGCAGCGGATCGGCTGGCACGCCTGATTGGCGGGCAAGCGCGCGGGCAATCAACGCTGCCTGGTTGAAACCCCGCCGCCACAGCCGCCAGCGGTGCAGCGGGACCGGCACGAGCAAGTCGGCGTCGCTCGGCACCAGCCGCGCCATCGCGCGTGCCATCGTCTCGCCTATTGCGATACGCCCGCCATATTTGAGCTTGAGCGCGACTCCGCTGGCGATCTTTCCATAGGCGACCGCCGCGCACACGCCGTCATGTATCGGTGGCTGCGCGAGGCACGCGCCGCACTGCGTGTGCGGCCCGCGATCGACGTCGAACGGCGCATGGCATGTCGCGCACCAAGGCGGGCCGAGAAAGACGAGCTGGCTCCAGCAGGCGGCGCAGAAGCGATGATCGGCCTCGGCCACTGCGCCGCAACCCGGGCAGCGCGGTGGCAACGCGAGCTTGGCCAGCCGCGGCGCCAATTGCGCGCTGCAGTGCATCAGGGATTCGATCGGCCGCACGTGGCCTTGTCGCCGCGCTGCCTGCGCTGCACAAGCCGCGAGTGACCGATGCCGAGATCTTCGCGCGCGCGCTTCGCCGCCGACGCCGCGACCGCGCTGCCCAGGACTACGCGGCGCACGACTTCGTGCGCGCGCATATGCTCGACGGAATCGCGGAGCGGCTCGACGCGGTACGGCGAAGCTTCGGGGAAGTGCTCGACCTCGGCTGTTTCGATGGGCGCTTTACCATGTCCGGCACCATGTCCGGCGCGCGGATCGCGCGCGTCGACGCCGGATTTGCCTTTGCCTGCGGCGCGGGCGGCGTGCAGGCCGACGAAGATCGCTTGCCGTTCGCCGACGCTTGCTTCGATCTCGTGGTGTCGGCGGGCGTGCTCGACAGCGTCAACGACGTGCCCGGCGCACTCGCGCTGGCGCGGCGCGTGCTGCGGCCCGATGGGCTTTTCCTCGGCGCGTTCGTCGGCGCTGGCAGCCTTGCGACGCTGCGCGGTGCTTTGCGCGAGGCAGAGCGGGATCGCCCGGTCGCACGGCTGCATCCGCAGATCGACGTGCGCGCGGCCGGCGACTTGCTCGGTCGCGCCGGATTCGCCTTGCCGGTCGCCGACACGGAAACCCTCACGGTGCGCTACCGCGACCTGTTCGGGCTCCTCCACGACTTGCGCGGCATGGCCGCGGGAAATCTGCTGTCCGGCACACCCTCGCTCGACCGCGCGGCGCTATTCCGCGCCGCCGCTGCGTTCGCCGAGCGCGCCGATGCGGACGGCCGCACCGCCGAACGTTTCGAGATCGTCTATCTGACCGGCTGGGCGCCCGACCCGTCGCAGCCGCAGCCTGCGAAACGCGGCAGCGCGACCGTTTCACTGGCCACCGAATTGCGCCATCCCCGCAAATCTAGTTAAGCCTGGGTTTACCCTTTCGAAAGCGACGTCTGCGAAGTCTCGGCTCTGTTGAGTCCAGTCGAAGGATCGTGCGCGTGGCGTTGCCGCTTGAAACACTTGTGACCATCGTGCGGTTTGCCGTTGGCGCGGCGATCGTCGCTATCGCGATTCTGGCGTCGCGCGGCGGACTGCGGATGCTGCTCTCGGGCGAACTGCCGCTCCTGCTGCGCGGCGCGCTGTCGATGCCCGGAATCCTCGCCGAATCCGAGGACTCGTTCGATGGTCCGCAGACCCAGCGCACGGCGAGCATCGTCTATTGCCGCAGCGACGGCCGCGCGCGGATTGCTGTCGACCGCCCACTACTGCGCCACTAACCGCTCCAGCACGTCGATCATCGGAAGGTCCGCCGGCGGCATCGGCAGCTTGCGAAGCTCGCCGGGTATCACCCAACGCAGCGCGCTCGCATGATGCGCGGTCGGCACGCCGCTCCATTCGCGCGCGACGAACAGCAGCAGCAATAGCTGCCGCTCGCCCAGCAGCTCGCTCGCGAAAGTCGCCGGCACTAACGCGTCCGGCGCAACGGTGATGCCGAGCTCCTCGGCGAGCTCGCGCACGAGCGCAGCGCGCGGAGTCTCGTCGGACTCGACCTTGCCGCCGGCAAACTCCCAGAGCCCTGCCATTGGCTTGCCGGGCGGGCGTTGCTGCACGAGTATCCGCCCCTGCGAATCGATCAGCGCGACGGCGACGACGAACAGAAATCGTTGCGGGTCCGTACCATTGGTCACTTGTTAACACCCATTTCCATAGAAGACTCTCGAGCCTCGTTTGGCGGAGAGGAAAGTCTGTTGCGAGCCCTGCGTATCATCCAAGCGCTCCTGTCCGACCGCCGGGCCGCGACTGCCGTCGAATATGGCATGATTCTGGCGCTCGTCTTCCTCGCGCTCGTCTATGGCGTCGTCGCTCTCGGGAACGCGACCAGCGGAGTGTGGAACAACGTGAGTGCTCAAGTCGCGAATGCGACCTAGGGCGCCGACTACGCACAAACCACAATGCCCCGGTAACCCATCGATTTAAGTCTTTCTCAACCCCGGATCCCTATCGTTCCTCTTGCCGTGCCGGGACTCGTCTCGCGTGTGGCCGGGTGAACTGAAGCCAATTGAGAACTGGAGACCGGTAATGATGAAGATTCGCGCTTTTCTGAAGAACAGCAAGGGTGCCACCGCGATCGAATACGGCCTGATCGCCGCTCTGATCGCCGTCGCCGCGATTGCCGCGATGCAGGGCCTGGGCAACCAGCTCAACAAGACCTTCAGCAACGTCACGTCGAACATGAAGGCGTCGTAAGACGCTTTCAGCGAAAGCTGGGAAGGGGCGGCGAACGAGTTTCGCCGCCCTTTTTTTTGATAGCGAAGGAATATAGTGAACGATCTGATCACGTTTCCTCGCCGCTTCTGCGGCTATGGCCGTGGGATTTCTTGGTAAAACGACGCCAACGAAACATTAACCAATATCGGCAATCTATAAATAGCTCTTGCAGGTGCAAAAGCCGCTCAGCGCCGCACGGTGTGGCGCCCGGGAGGGATCCTATGTTTCGCAAATTGTTTCGCGACCGCCGCGGCGCTACCGCAATCGAATATGGACTGATTGCCGCGCTCATCGCGGTTGCGGCGATTGCTGCGATGTCGAGCCTCGGCAACCAGCTCAGCGTGACGTTCAGCAACGTGACGTCGAACATGAAGGCCAGCTGAGAGGCGGTTTTGAAATGCGCTTTCCAGCGCATTTCAAGACGGACCTCGAGACCCGCATCGGCCGGGTTATTCGACGTGGTTGACGTTCGGCAACCATGGGGCGGTGCGGGCGCTAGAAACGCCCCATCGCCAGGAACTTGGCACGACGCGATTGGCGCAGGCTCTCCGCGGTCCGACCTTCGAGATCGCGCAACGAAGCTTCGATCGCGTCGCCCAGGGCCGATATTGCGCCGGCCGAGTCGCGATGCGCGCCGCCCAGCGGTTCGGGCACGATCGCATCGATCACGCCCAACTCCTTGAGGCTCTGTGCGGTGATCTTCATCGCATCGGCCGCCTCGGGCGCCTTGTCGCCAGTCCGCCATAGGATCGACGCGCAGCCTTCGGGCGATATCACCGAATAGACGGCGTGCTCCATCATCAGCACCTTGTTGCCGCTCGCCAGAGCGACGGCGCCGCCCGATCCACCCTCGCCGAGAATCGATGCGACCAGCGGCACGCCGAGCGCGAGGCAGGCCGCGGTCGAGCGCGCGATCGCCTCGGCCTGGCCGCGCTCTTCGGCCTGGACGCCGGGGAACGCGCCCGAGGTGTCGACCAAGGTAATCACCGGCAGTCCGAACCGGTCGGCAAGCTGCATCAGCCGGATCGCCTTGCGATAGCCCTCGGGCATTCCCATGCCGAAATTGTGCCGAAGCCGAGTCGCGGTGTCGTCGCCCTTCTCATGACCGATCACCATCACGCGGCGCCCGCGGAAGCGGCCGAGCCCGCCCAGGATCGCCTGGTCGTCGGCGAACGCCCGGTCGCCGCCGAGCGGCATGAAATCGTCGATCAGGCCGGCGACATAATGCCTGAAATGCGGACGCTCCGGGTGCCGCGCCACCTGCGTCTTCTGCCACGGCGTGAGCTTGGAATAGGCCTCCTTGAGGAAGCGATTCGACTTGACCTGGAGGCGGCCGATCTCCGCCTCGATATCCACTGCGCCGCCTTCCGCGGTCTCGCGCAGCTCGTCGATCCGGCTCTGCAGCTCGGCGATCGGTTTCTCGAAATCGAGGAAGCTTGCCATCAGGCGGCGGCGGTTACGCGCGCTTCGCGCGCGCGTCAACGAGGGCGTCAGAGAGGGGGCCATCCTCGACCCCGGCAACGGTCGAGACGGAGCGGAATTTGGCGCAGGGCTAGAAGCGAGGAGGGCGCGATGCCTTGCGCATCGTAACCGACGAGTGACGACGCCATGCGCCAAAATGATCAGGTGAAACTGTGCCCCGCACAGTTTCAGCCGTGCCTGGGAGGCACGGCGACCTGATCATCCCGTCCCGAAGG